>WBZO01000923.1_pt1 | contig 52524 bp, 41 predicted proteins | sample 5204261 | NCBI WGS metagenome assembly WBZO01 (sample SAMN12412400, study PRJNA552823) | activated sludge metagenome | isolation source: activated sludge from anammox sidestream of wastewater treatment plant... | place: USA: North Carolina | collected 2017-09
ACAAAAACGCGCTGCTACTTGCGCAATCGTCAGTCCTTCCTGCTCTCGAACAGACAGAACTTTACGGCGAAATGATGAGGGATAAGTCATCTGCAAATTATAATCAATCTATTTGAGTTACGCTATACAAATGCTGATCCTGCACCAGGCGATCGCTGCAACGCCTGCTCCACCAGTACCGACAACCCGTCGATGCCCCGGCGCATATCCACCGGCGCAACCATCAGCCAGATCTTCTCCGGATTCGCAATCAAAGACATTTCAGCAACTCCCCCAGCCAATGCGGCGATACCGTCGATGGTAGCTCCAGCACATGATCTCCCCGTCCACGAAGATGCAGCATCTCTACCGGTGCGGATACCGGTCTGATCGTTACCGGAACCAGTGCGGATGATTGACTGCACTCACTTGCACGATGCCTGCGAACCCAATTGCCAAACGTCTTGGCATTCAAACCATGTTCCCGGCAATAAGCCGCCTGAGATATTCCACCAGCTTGCCATGCTTCAATATGAATTCGTCGTGCTTCTGATGATGACATCGCTCCTCCTTGTAAAAAACTCAAAGATAGCAATCTCGTATCAGGGTGTTAATGTGGTAGCGTTGGAGGCTTACGTTAGGTAGGGGAGTATCGGCGATCAACGAAGTCTAGAGTGGCGGCAGGTCTGATACTGGAACAGCGCATGGATTCGTCCACCTATCTGACTGTAGGTGCTTTCTTTGCAACGCGGACGCTGAAATCCCGTCGACCAACATACTTGCTCCAACACTGCTGCACATTGAATTTAGGTTCCGTGATAGTTGAGAAATTCGGATAGCGACCATCCGGGTTGAAATAGAATCTAGTTCATAGCTATACATTTCCAAACTAAAACGCTATACATAGTCGCCCTAGAAAAACTTTCAACTAATTTAAAGTTTTTCTAGGGCGACCAACTAAGGCTTTACAAAAGCTCTTTAGAGGTGTGCTTACGTGCTTGCTTTTTTAGTTTACTTAGGATGCGAGATTGTTTGAAGGGTGATAGGTATTCAACAAATACTTTGCCAACCAGATGATCCATCTCATGTTGAATACAAACTGCTAATAATCCAGCAGCTTCTATTTCAAATTGTTTCCCATCGATATCGGTTGCACGGACAGTGACTCGTTCGGCACGAAAAACTTTATCAAAAATACCGGGTACGGAAAGGCAGCCTTCTTGTATTTCTGATTTGCCTGTACTTGCGATGATTTCAGGGTTAATTAACACCAGTAGTTCGTCGCGCGTTTCAGAGGTATCAATAACGACAACTCGTTTGTGTACATTTACTTGTGTGGCAGCTAATCCAACGCCTGAGGCAGCGTACATAGTTTCCGCCATGTTATCAACCAAGGTCCTTATTTCTTGGTTAATCGATGGTACTACTGCTGCAATCTTGTGCAGCCGTTCATCGGGATAACGAAGTATGTTCAGAATAGCCATGACAAATTTGTATAGTTCAAATACTGGAATTTTAGAAGAAGGCTCTATCATTGTGTATCGATCAAGCTGCGTGACTGGTTCAATGCCATACCCAGTCTGATAATTTCGTGATCGTTTGGATGAAGTAAATAGTTTACCTTTCCGAGCATCCTTCTGGAGATAAAAAGTCCTTATGCGTCCCTTGACAATTATATCTGTGATTTTATGTATCAATCTATTTTCCGCACTATCTTCTGCAGCTGGCGAAGCCAAATTACGAGAAGATGCGCCTGAACGTTACCAAGTCGTACCTGGTGATACGCTGTGGGGAATCGCCTCCCGATTTCTTAGAGAACCGTGGCGTTGGCCTGAGATCTGGCAGATGAATCGTGAAGAAATTAGGAATCCGCATCGAATTTATCCGGGTGACATCATTACCATTGAAGATACTATTTATGGTAGACGCCTGAGAATGGCAAATGAAGGAGGTACTGTCCGGCTTTCTCCTGCGATCCATACTGAAAAATTAGCGATGCGAGCTATTCCGAGTATTCCAGCTGAGAAAATTGAGCCATTTCTGAGTCAACCGCTGGTAATTGAAAAGGATAGATTAGATAGTGCTCCGATTATTCTTGGGGCGAGTGATGATCGGGTGATTCTAAGTACGGGTGATAAGATTTACATACAAGATTTACCTCCAGACCAGGGGAGGATTTGGCAGGTATTTCGTGCGGGTAAAGCATTAACTGATCCTGATCAAAATAATCAGATTCTGGGTTATGAAGCTGTTTACCTAGGTACGGTTGAAATTACCGATTTTTCAGCAATTAGTACTGCCAGAGTTTCTCGCTCAGTGCAGGAAATTCTCAAGGGGGATCGCTTACTCCCACTTTTAGCAGAAAGGGTTAATAATTATTTGCCACATGCACCTGATTTTCCCGTAGATGGTCGAATTATATCGGTTTATGGTGGAGTAAATGAAATTGGTGAAAATATGATTGTTACGCTTAATTTGGGTGCTAACAATGGCATTGAACCAGGACATGTATTGGCTGTTTATCATGAGAATGATATCCGGTCGCACGAGGGAAGACAGATTAATTTGCCTGACGAGCGAGTAGGGTTAGCAATGGTTTTTCGTGTATTCGATTTGGTTTCTTATGCATTGATTGTGCAAAGTACCCAGGCAATTAAGGTAACGGATGCAGTGAAAACTCCCTGACACGATGATGTAAAGTTACTATACTCACTTTGTATCAGCTTTGTTGTTTAAAAATATGACTTTTAAGTTGTTTGAAGTTGTTAGCAAGGTGAGTTTTTTATGCAAATTGACCAGGATATTGAATCTTGGCTACGCCTTAGTCTGACGGAAGGAGTAGGGAGTGGAAGCTTACGTCGATTATTGGTTGCTTTTGGTGATCCCGTCGAGGTGCTTGCTGCAAGCCAGCATGCGCTTGAAGGTGTGGTAAAGAAAACGGTTGCTGCCAATATTTTTCAGCATAAGGTAGATGAGGATAAATTTTCAAGAACCATTGAATGGTTGAAAGATCCGCTTAATTCACTAATTACGTTAGCAGATTCGGATTACCCGAAACTTTTGCTTAATATCTCTGATCCTCCTCCTCTCCTTTATTTCAAGGGACAGCGAAGATTTCTAACACAACCAGCGTTGGCAATAGTAGGTAGTCGTAATGCAACGCCACAGGGAATAGCAAATGCTGATGCTTTTGCTGAAGCTGCTAGTAATGCAGGATTTTGTGTAATTAGTGGTTTAGCACATGGGATTGATACAGCAGCACATCAAGGTGGATTGCGTGGTATATCATCCAGCATGGCTGTTGTCGGTACTGGACTTGATTTAGTCTATCCTTCTAAAAATCGTGAACTTGCACACAAATTAGCAGATGAAGGTGCTCTAATTTCAGAATTTCCACTGGGTGTCCCAGCTATGGGTAAAAATTTTCCGCGCAGAAACCGCATTATCAGTGGTATGTGTCATGCATGTCTGGTAGTAGAGGCGACGTTGTATAGTGGGTCACTCATAACAGCCAGATTGGCGCTTGAGCAAGGGCGTGATGTGATGGCAATACCAGGTTCTATCCATTCTCCTTTATCCAAGGGCTGTCATGCCTTGATTAAACAAGGAGCGAAACTAGTTGAAAATATTCAAGATATTTTGGATGAACTGAATCATCAGTCTGTGCAGCAAATTACCTCTGCTTCAATTAATCATAATGAAATGAAGGATTTAGCAGAGAATGATGGTATTGATGATACTAGGTTGCTGATGTATTTTGGTCACGATTCCATTGATATGGATTCACTTTGTGCGCGTAGTGGCTTGACGGTGGAAGTGGTATCCGCCATGCTACTGACTTTGGAATTAGAAGGCAAAATTGGCAGTCTTCCGGGTGGAAAATATCAGCGTATTCGTTAGTTCATGGAATATTTTGTGGTAATTTGTACCTTGTCTCAAGAAATATTTATAGCGATCTTTATTTGAAGTTGTGGAGCGGACCATGTTCGATGTTCTTGTATATCTGTTTGAAAATTACTTTGATGCTGGAAATTGTCCGGATCCCGCTACATTGACTCGGAAACTGACTATGGCTGGATTTGATAATGAGGAAATTACACTGGCTCTTGATTGGTTATCGGAGTTTTCTCATCATAAAGCGGAGGGCTATCCAGCTGAATTGGCTGAAAGTGATTCAATACGTTGCTTTACAAAAGAGGAAATGGAAATTATCGACGTGGAAGGACGTGGCTATATTTTCTTTCTCGAGCAAGCCGGTATGATTAATTCTTTGCAACGTGAATTGTTGATTGATCGAGTTATCCGCATGGATGGTGATACTCCCAGTGTAGAGAAGGTAAAGCTGGTGGTGTTGTTTGATCTCTTACTTCAGAATCAGTTGCCTGATAATGGTGCTATCGAAAAGTTATTTGTAATGAGCGATACCTATCAGCAACACTAATATTTTGTAAACGTTCTTTCTATTATGACTGGTAGGCGGGAGGGAGTTCAGATGATATTTGAGCAGCTGACGTAACCCGCACGGCAATTGTTCATTGTTATTGGTAGTAACAAGTCTTATGAGTAAAAAACTAATCATCGCTGAGAAGCCTTCTGTTGCTAATGATATAGCACGTGCTTTGGGTGGGTTTACTAAGCAGGGCGATTATTTTGAGAGTGATGAGTATGTTTTATCTTCCGCAATCGGGCATTTGCTGGAGTTGGTTGTTCCTGAGGAATATGAAGTTAAGCGTGGAAAATGGAGTTTTGATCATTTACCTGTTATTCCACCATACTTTGATCTAGCTCCGATCGAAAAAACTGTAGATCGTCTTAAGTTGCTGAGTAAGTTGATTAAACGTAAGGACGTGGATGTATTAATCAATGCATGTGATGCAGGACGTGAAGGTGAACTAATCTTTCGTTATATCGTGCGCCATACTGGCAGCAAAAAGCCAATTAAACGTTTGTGGTTACAATCCATGACGCCTGTAGCCATAAGAGAAGCTTTTGTAAATCTGCTGGAAGATGCCGAAGTACAATCTTTGGCGGATGCAGCAGTCAGCCGTTCTGAGGCAGACTGGCTAGTTGGTATTAATGGTACACGTGTCATGACGGCATTTAACTCGCAGGAAGGTGGTTTTCATAAAACAACAGTTGGACGAGTACAAACACCTACACTGGCTATATTGGTTGAACGAGAAGAGGCTATCAAAAAGTTTGTACCCAAAGATTACTGGGAGATTCATGCTGTTTTTCAGGCGAAAAATGGCTCCTATAAAGGTAAATGGTTTGATGAAGGTTTTAGTAAGCGTAAGGATGAATCTGAATCCAAAGCTGATCGAATTTGGGATAATGTCAAGGCCGAAGCGATTCGAGATAAATGCCATGGTCAAACAGGGATCGTTACTGAAGAAAGTAAGCCTGCTAAGGAAAATTGTCCCTTATTATACGATTTAACTAGTTTGCAGCGAGATGCAAATAGTCGTTTCGGTTTTTCAGCTAAAACAACTTTGGGGCTTGCGCAGGCTTTGTATGAGAAACACAAAGTATTAACTTATCCTCGTACTGATTCGCGTGCGTTACCGGAGGATTATCTGGAAACAGTTAAGGCGATATTGCAGGAGATGAAAGGATCGCGTTATGAGCAGTTTGCAGACAAAATCCTAGAATCAGATTGGGTGAAGCTGAATAAACGGATTTTTAATAATGCAAAGGTTTCAGATCACTTTGCGATTATACCCACGGCAATTGCTCCCAAGAAGCTTAATGAGGCAGAAGAAAAGCTTTATGATCTAGTGGTTAAGCGGTTTCTTGCAATTTTTTATCCAGCAGCTGAGTTTTTAATTACAACACGTATTACCAGAGTGCAGGATGAGCCTTTTAAAACAGAAGGTAGAGTGTTAGTACATGCTGGCTGGCAGGCTGTTTATGGAAAAGTTGAATCTGCTCAAGGACAGGAGGAAGAGTCAGTATTGGTATCAGTGATGCCGAATGAAGAGGTGTTGGCGCAGGAAGTTACTGTGGCTGCCAATCAAACACGTCCCCCAGCTAGATATAACGAATCTACATTGCTATCAGCAATGGAAGGAGCGGGGAAATTGGTAGAAGATGAGGAATTGCGTGCTGCGATGAGTGCCAAGGGGTTAGGTACACCTGCTACACGTGCAGCTATTATTGAAGGTCTAATTCATGAAAATTATGTTGAGCGTTTAGGGAGAGAATTACAACCGACGGCTAAGGCATTCTCGTTAGTGACTTTGCTGCGAGGAATTAAAGTTCCTGAATTGATTTCGCCTGAGCTAACTGGGGATTGGGAGTTTAAGTTGCGCCAAATCGAACAGGGGCAACTTAAACGAGATGTTTTCATGGAAAAGATTGCTGCGATGACTCGCCATATAGTTGAACAAGCTAAAAATCATCGAGGCAAAACAATCAGTGGGGATTTCGCCACGCTACAGGTACCTTGTCCTAAATGCGGTGGTGTAATAAAGGAGACTTACAAAAAATTTCAATGTCAACAATGTGATTTTGCATTGTGGAAAATTTTAGCAGGACGGCAGTTTGAGATAAGCGAAATAGAAACCTTGATTTCTACGCATGAAGTTGGTCCATTATCAGGTTTCCGTAGCAAGATGGGACGTGCATTTAATGCACTTGTCAGATTGACGGATGATTATGAAATGAAGTTTGATTTTGGCAATGAACCTGCTCAGGCGGAAGAGGTTATTGATTTTTCCGCGCAACAAGCACTTGGGAAATGCCCTCAATGTGCTCATTCTGTATATGAGTACAAGTTATTTTATGTCTGTGAAAGAGCTGTGGGACCAAATCCTGCTTGTAATTTTAGAATAGGAAAAATTATTTTAAATCGTCCAATTGAAGTAGATCAGGTGATTAAGTTGCTTCAAACTGGTAAGACAGATTTATTAACAGGATTTATTTCTAAGAAAGGGCGACCTTTTTCTGCTTATTTGGTTGTGGAGTCTGAAAGCAAGATTGGATTCGAGTTTGAACAGAAGAAAACTAAAAGCAAGCCGACCAACGCTGTTCCGGAAACCGGTAAAGCTGCTTCATAATTAGTAATTAGAACAGCGAGTTTTCGTGTTTCCGGAATAGTCAGGAGCTAGTTATATATGGAGATAATATAACGAACAATACCTGAAACACCAGTAATCAGGATAGATAAGCTACCGATTAATGCGATTCCCTCGACCACGAAGAAAGAAAGTGCATGTCCTAAGCTTTTATATTCCATTTCTCCAGATTCATTGCGATGTCGATCTTTACGAATTTTTAACCAATAGAGAATCGAAAAAGCAATGGGAAGGGCTAATATCGAATAAATCAGAGTGGCTATCGGTGTAGTTTCTTCCATCAGTTAACCTCGTTGGATATGAATAAAACCATTAATTGAAAAGGGGTGTATTGTATTTGATCTTCAGTAGCTTTAGTAGAGTCGGTTACGCTAATGTTTCAATGACAGGGTAAAAATTATTGGCTAGTAGGTGGGTTCATTCAGAGTGTCGGTATAAAAAATATTGAATACTTAAGAGAGTAAAATCTGACTCATTATTGAAGAAAATAGAAACGTTACTTTAATGTACATTTCTTAATTTGAAAATAGTTTATAAAGTTACCTAATTATTGCTGAATGAAGAAAAATCATTGTATTTTTGTTAGTTTTTATCCTTTATTTCTATCCTTATTGTTTAAGGAAGGTCGTTAAACGCATGAAATGGCTTGATCTTCCTTTGGTTCGTTATGCAGCGGGTAGTGTACGATTACCAGGTTCAAAAAGTATTTCTAATCGTATTCTTCTACTCTCTGCACTTGCGGAAGGTACTACGATCATTAGTAATTTACTCGAATCTGATGATACTGAACGTATGCTGGATTCACTGCGGATGCTTGGGGTGGTCGTCGTCCGCATTGATGAGGGTAAATATCAAATAACTGGTTGTAATGGGAGCTTCCCTGTAAAAGAGGCTAATCTGTTCTTGGGTAACGCTGGAACAGCTTTTCGTCCATTAACTGCGGTATTGTCGTTGATGCAGGGACATTATCGTCTTTCTGGCGTGCCTCGTATGCATGAGCGTCCAATTGGCGATCTGGTGGATGCGTTACGTCAAATTGGAGCCGTAATTACTTATCTTGAGCAAGAACGTTTTCCTCCATTGGAGATTCATCCAGCCTCAATTCGCCTGGCAGATATTTTTATTAATGGAAATATTTCTAGTCAATTTCTGAGTGGATTGTTGATGGCGTTACCGCTCACAGGTGAGCCAGCAACTATCATTGTTGAGGGCACACTAATCTCGCAACCTTATGTAATACTCACTATGGCACAAATGGCACGTTTTGGTGTGCAAGTTGAACGAGAATGTTGGCAACGTTTTATTGTGCCAGGAAACCAGACTTATCGTAGCCCAGGGAATGTTGCTGTGGAAGGAGATGCGTCTTCTGCTTCTTATTTTCTTGCTGCTGGCGCAATAGCGGGGGGTATAGTACGTGTGAATGGGGTGGGGAGCGATAGTAGCCAAGGGGATATTCATTTTATTGAGGCACTTGAAGCAATGGGGGCGTGCATCAGGCTGGGGAATGACTGGATGGAATCCAGTGCACCTGTTCGTGGATTTAACAATAGGGCTTTGAAAGCAATTGATTATGATTGTAATCATATTCCTGATGCTGCTATGACATTGGCTGTAACCGCATTATTTGCGGAAGGGACCACTACACTCAGAAATATAGCAAGTTGGCGGGTGAAGGAAACGGATCGGATTGTAGCGATGTCGACAGAGCTCCGTAAACTAGGGGCGCAAGTGGAGTTTGGAGATGATTTTTTAAGGATTACACCACCTAGTGGTCCTTTAACAGCGAATGTTGCTATTGATACCTATGACGATCATCGGATGGCGATGTGTTTTTCTCTGGTGTCTCTGGGGGTACCGGTACGTATTAATGATCCTCGCTGTGTTGCCAAAACTTTTCCAGATTATTTTGAAAAATTTGCAACAATTACCCACCAATAGTTTTCAGGGATAAAGAGTCTTAAATTTAATGTAGCTTAAAATTAGGATTGTTGTTTGAGTTAAATAATAAACCATGAAAAATCAACATATTCCAGTAATAACACTGGATGGTCCTTCTGCATCAGGAAAAGGTACGATTGCTCGTTTTGTATCACAGGCACTCGGATTTCATTATCTTGATAGTGGTGCACTGTATCGCTTAGTGGCGCTGGCTGCTATGAAAGGTAATGTAGATGCTGATGATGAGCAACGAGTGATTGATATGGCTCGTTGCTTAAAGGCGTCTTTTGTTGATTCATCAATCTGGCTGGATGGACAGGATGTAAGTGACGAAGTGCGTGCAGAGGCGTGTGGTGAATACGCTTCTAAAATTGCACAATATCCAGCTCTCCGAAAAGAGCTACTAGCACGTCAGCGAGATTTCCGAAAACTACCCGGTTTGGTTACTGATGGGCGCGATATGGGTTCTGTTGTTTTTCCTGATGCAACTTTAAAAATCTATCTTACTGCGAGTGAAGAAGAACGTGCGTGTCGGCGCTATAAGCAGTTGATAGAGAAGGGAATAAATGCTAACATCGCGGAGCTTATTCAAGCTCTTCACGAACGTGACGAACGTGACAGTAAACGTATGGCTTCGCCTCTGCAGCAGCACGAAGACACACATTTGCTAGACACAACTGGTTTAACTATAGATCAGGTGGTGGATAATGTGCTGGCTATGTATGCTGATGTCGTTAGCGCTGAGTGATTTTGAGATCTAAGTTTTTATTATTTATTTTTTTATTAACTAACTAACCAATCCTCTTCTTTTTAGAGGAATTGTTTACGATCGAGTATTTTTTAAATGACTATTGCAACTAGTGTAGCGGATTCCACTGAAAGCTTTGCCGAACTTTTTAATGAGAGCCTTTCGCATAAGGAAATGCGGGTGGGCGAAGTAATTACTGCTGAAATTATTCGTGTAGATTACAACTTCGTTGTGGTTGATGCGGGACTTAAATCCGAGAGCTATATTCCGATTGAAGAGTTCAAGAATGATAGAGGCGAGGTTGAGGCACGTGAAGGTGACTTTGTTAGCGTTGCTATCGAGGCTCTTGAAAATGGTTATGGTGAGAGCCGATTGTCACGTGATAAGGCAAAACGTCTGAATGCGTGGTATGAGCTGGAAGATGCGATGGAAAAAGGCACGATTGTTACCGGCATGGTCAATGGAAAAGTAAAAGGTGGATTGACTGCGACAATCAATGGTATTCGTGCCTTTTTACCAGGTTCCCTAGTAGATATCCGTCCAGTTAAAGACATGACTCCTTATGAAAATAAGGAAATGGAATTTAAGGTAATCAAGCTCGACCGTAAGCGTAATAACGTAGTCGTATCCAGACGTGCGGTGTTGGAAGAAACTCAAGGGGCTGATCGAGACGAATTACTAGCCAATTTGCAGGAAGGAGCAGTTGTTCAAGGAATTGTCAAGAATATTACGGATTATGGTGCATTTGTCGATTTAGGTGGTATTGATGGATTGCTCCATATTACCGATCTTGCATGGCGTCGTGTTAAACATCCAACTGAAGTAGTTAATGTAGGCGATGAAGTTTCTGCCAAAATTCTGAAGTTCGATCAAGAAAAAAATCGTGTATCGCTGGGGTTGAAGCAACTTACAGAAGATCCATGGATTGGTCTTTCTAGGCGCTATCCACAAGGTACACGTTTGTTTGGCAAAGTGACAAACATGACTGATTACGGTGCTTTTGTTGAGATTGAACAAGGTATTGAAGGATTGGTACATGTTTCGGAAATGGATTGGACTAACAAAAATGTTTATCCATCAAAAATTGTACAACTGGGCGACGAAGTTGAAGTTATGATTCTTGAAATTGATGAAGATCGTCGTCGTATTTCATTAGGAATGAAACAATGCAAGCCAAATCCATGGGAAGAGTTTGCGCAAAGTCACGAAAAAGGCGATAAGGTTACTGGACAAATTAAATCTATTACAGATTTTGGCTTGTTCATCGGTTTGCCTGGGAATATTGATGGTTTGGTACATTTATCTGATCTTTCTTGGATTCAACCAGGTGAAAAAGTAATCAGTGAATTTAGAAAAGGTGACGAGGTAGAAGCTGTTGTATTATCCATAGATGTAGAGAAAGAGCGAATCTCTTTGGGGATCAAACAATTGGAAGGTGATCCTTTTAATATCTATGTTGCATCGCATGATAAAAACAGTGTCGTCAAGGGTGTCGTAAAATCAGTTGATGCTAAGGGTGCTGTCATTACATTAGCAGATGATGTCGAGGGTTATTTGCGCGCCTCTGAACTTTCTCGTGACAAAATTGAAGATATACGCACTCGTTTGAATGAAGGGGATGAAATCGAAGCGATAATTATCAATATTGATCGCAAGAATCGAAGTATCAGTTTGTCAGTTAAGGCAAGGATTCAGGAAGAAGAAGATAAAGCAATTAGATCTTTAGCTCCAACTCCAGCCAGTGCGGGTACCACCAATCTAGGAGCATTACTGAAGGCCAAGATTGATAGTAAATCTTCAGAGGAATAAAGGCTAGTTATGACGAAATCTGAATTGATTTCTAGGCTGGCAGAGCGCTTTCCTCAGCTATTGGCAAAAGATGCAGAGTTGGTTGTTAAAATTATTCTGGATGCGATGGCCAAGAGTCTTTCTCAGGGAGAGCGCATTGAGATTCGTGGATTTGGCAGTTTTGATCTAAATTACAGACCGTCACGTGTTGGGCGTAATCCTAAATCAGGTGAAAAGGTTCATGTACCAGAAAAATATGTGCCACACTTTAAGGCAGGTAAAAAAATGCGAGAGTTGATTGATTCCGGTCATAAACAACGTGACGACTTACTCGATCGTGCAATGGGTTAAGACTTAGTCAATTTTAAGTATGTAGATACACCCGAATTTAGTAGAAAGCATGTTTCATTTATTTTTGATTTATATTTGAATCATAAATTGTGAATCATGCTTTTTTCTTATAGAGGCGCCATTCAAAGTAGAAAAGATTGTCAAGCAGATAAAATAAAACACCGAGAATCGGTGTACGCGATTCAGCCATAATCGATTTATCAGAAATATTTCTGAAGTAACCTGATATTTTCTAAATTACAATTAGATAAAGAAAAAAGTTAATTTTGGATAATCGTTGATTATTTTTAAATGTGGATATTGTCCAAGAAATATAATCGAGATTACAGACTATTCTGATAACTTTATTTTTCTTTATTTTTATTTTCCTAGGTTGAATCAGAAAATGCGTATCTTTACGATCTTTGTTCGTTTGATTGTCTTTTTGTTTCTACTCAGTATTGCAGTTAAAAACTCTGAACTCGTCACGGTACACTATTATCTGGGGATGAAATGGGAAGTCCCGATGGTGGTTGTGCTTTTCTGCTGCTTTGCAGTGGGAGCGTTATTCGGTTATTTATCTTGTCTCATTAAAAAAATACATAAAAAGAACTGATATTCCTAATTGAATGAATGACCCACGCATTATTGTTGCCTTGGATTTCCCAGATCAGGTTGCAGCACTGAATTTTGCGAATAAATTAGATAGTAAGCTCTGTCGAGTTAAAGTTGGAAAAGAGCTTTTCACATTAGCTGGTCCGCAGTTAGTCGAGAAATTGATGCGACTGGGCTTTGATGTTTTTCTTGATCTAAAATTTCATGATATTCCAAATACTGTTGCAGCTGCTTGCAGTGCTGCGGCTAGCCTGGGTGTATGGATGGTCAATGTGCATGCATTGGGTGGCAGTAAAATGTTGCTTGCTGCTAGGCAGGCATTGACTGGAAATAAAACGAAGCTCATTGCTGTAACGCTCCTTACCAGTATGAACTATGATGATTTGGTTGAGGTGGGTATTTCTGGTACGCCTGAAATTATCGTACAACGGCTAGCTTTACTTGCACAGCGTTGTGGTTTAGATGGCGTAGTTTGCTCAGCTCTGGAGGCAGCCAGTTTGAAAAAGGTGATAAGTGGAGATTTCTGCTTAGTGACTCCTGGTATTCGTTCATCTGATGATGACAAGGGTGATCAGGTAAGAATTGCAACTGCAGGTATGGCCATAAAAAATGGTGCTAACTATCTGGTTATCGGCAGACCTATTACCCGATCGACAGATCCATTAAAGGCATTGCAACGGTTTAATGATGAAATTGCTGTAGCTATATAGTTTGTTAATTTGAGTTTATATCGTAGGCAAATTTTTAGACGCTATTGTAAAAACTTTTCTAAGAGCCCAATCCTGTCGAGCCAAGAGATTTGTAATTAAAATAGTAGCTTTGACGCTTTTGCGGGAAATTTTTACCTGTACACCTGCGGTAAAATTACGTCGGTAATTAATTTTATTTAAGGTGAGTACAGCCATACCAATAGCCCACAAACAGAAGCGGCGTATCCCTGTTTCATGCGATGGAATTAGGTATGTATAAAGCATCGCATTGTGTAGATGTGATTTTGCAGTACCAAGCAAAATACCCAAACCGTCATGGAAACCCTGTGCAGAACAACCTGGCTGCAAATCATTGAGGTCAAATCCCTGTTTCAGAAAAATATCTCTTGGTAGCCAGCATGCACCTCGTTTCCTATCTTCCCAGATATCTTTCAGAATGTTAGTCATTTGTAGTCCCTGGCCAAAAGATACAGCTAACTTCATTAAGGTTGACTTGTGCTGATTGATTTGGGGGGAATAGTCACAGAATAATTCGGTTAACATTTCACCGACCACACCAGCAACGTGATAACAGTAGAGATCCATAGCTGCCATATTTTCAAGTCCTGATAAGGATTCTTTTTCCTGATAAGCAGCCATTCCTTGACTCATGATACGAATACAGCGTTCCAGTGCTTGACGTTGCGTGGTATTAAAGCTGTGTGTCATGCGTATAACTGCGGAAGTATTCCTAATGAGATCATGTTCCGCTGGAATAGTATGTTCTGAGAGCAAGGGATACAAAGTTTGAGCAAACACTTCAGCATCAACATTACCGCTGACAACTTCAGTAAACATCCTGGCTAATTCGTGCGTTTGTTCTAAGGTAAGAGCACTATCATCCTCAATAGTATCGACTATGCGACATAATAGATAGGCATTTCCTATCACCGCGCGTAGTGCAGGCGGTAGTTGAGGAATAGTTAGTGCGAAAGTACGCGATACACCTTGTAAGATATGCTCCTGGTAGCGTGCATCGTCGAGTATAGTGGCAGCTGGCATGGTTGAAATTTCAAGTTGGGAGTTTTTCCAGCGCATACAAATCTTCCACTGTTTCACGTACACGTATAAGGTGTACTGAGTCGCCTTCTACCATGACTTCAGCTGCGCGTGGACGGGTATTATAGTTTGAACTCATGCTCATGCCATACGCACCTGCAGACATAACCGCCAATAAGTCGTCTTTTTCCAGTGCTAAGCGGCGATCATGACCGAGAAAATCTCCTGTTTCACAGACGGGTCCAACAATCTGATAAATTCTTTCCCTTTCAGCTCGTCTATTGACTGGCAAGATTGAATGATAGGCTTGATACAACGCTGGCCTTAACATATCGTTCATCGCAGCATCTACAATCGCGAAATTGCGGTGTGGCGTATGCTTGAGATAGTGTACGCGGGTCAGCAACAGTCCTGCATTTCCTACCATTGAACGCCCTGGTTCGATTATCAATTGTTGTGGATAGTTTTCTGTGGCTACACATAGTGCCTTGACGTATTCCTCTATTGCTGGAGGTGTCTCTTGATTATAGCGGATCCCTAAGCCGCCGCCGAGATCTAGGTGTTTAATAGAGGAAATGCCAGCTGCTTGTAATCGTACTAGTAGATCTAGCATTTTATGGGTTGCTTCGATAAATGGCGCGATCTCGGTTAATTGAGAGCCGATGTGGCAATCCAATCCACAGACCCGGATATGAGGAAGCTGTTGCGCCAGTAAATATATTCGTTCAGCTTCTGCAGCTGGGATACCAAACTTATTTTCCTTCATTCCTGTGGAAATATAAGGATGAGTATTGGCATCTACATCTGGATTGACACGTAGGCTGATTGGTGCAGTTTTTCCCATTTGTCCGGCGATTTCATTCACGGCCATCAATTCCATTTCTGATTCAATATTGAAACAAAGAATGTTGGTCGCTAATGCTATACGAATTTCTTCGGGTGTTTTACCTACGCCAGAGAAAACAATTTTTTGTGGATTACCTCCTGCCTTTAGTACGCGCTGTAATTCTCCACCAGAGACAATATCAAAGCCACTACCCAGCTGGGCCAGTAGGTTAAGAATAGCAATATTAGAATTAGCCTTTACTGCGTAACAGATCAAGTAATCCCGTTGATCAAATGCACGAGTAAAGCTTTGGTAAGCAGCGCGTATTGCCGCACTTGAGTAAATATAGCAAGGAGTGCCAAACTCAGTGGCAATCGCTGTAAGTGGAACTTCTTCTACGAAAAGTTGAGTGTCGCGATAATGAAATGAGCTGAACTGGCTCATGGTTTTTCCTGTGTTTTGTTTTTGGTAGGTTGATCTTGTGGAAGATAAAGTGGACCTTTGTAACCACAAGCAGATAATAGTAATTGTGATAAAAGAATTAAGCTAAATATGCGCATTCTTGACTTACCGGAAAAATGAATGAGAAATTAGTATCAATTGGACTAGATGAGAATCAAATAACAGATCGACGACCATCTATTCAGAAATACTGTGTTGCGTTATAGATTAACATTAGATATCCACTGTATTAGCTCATTCAGTAAATGATCGCTTACCAGGATAAAAGCAGCAATAGCACCGGCTGCATCAGCGGTTTGTGTTGTTTGTTTACCTGAAAAATCGTGCTGTGCGATTACGTAATGGGAAGTAGGTTCGTATAAAGTAGCACGGAGTTGAATAACGGCTTCACTGTTATCTGGCGTGTTAAAAATCTGAGTGAATTCTTCTAAGTCTATTTTTAATAGATAGTTTACAAGTGTGTGATTTCTCCGTTGGCTATGAATATTTTGAGTGGCAAAATATTGCTTAAAGCGCTCAGTTAATAGTTGTGCTGGCGGGGCATTCCAGCGACTACGAGCGTAAGTATAAATACGAGCTGGATCATGATAGGCCAATCGGTAATAGATCGATTGTGTATCCAGCCACACTGGTGCAGAGATATTAGCAATTTGAATAGTTATTGGGGAGGAGGTAGGCTCAGGTGTGGATAGACGTGCTGGACCAAGATCATACGTCGAGATGGAAGGTGATGCTTTCGGTATGAACGTGCATCCTGCTAGCAAAATAGCCAAAAAGATAATAGAAATTTTTGCCATTATTTTATCAACCGTGGCGGTATAAATCCTGGTTCGCCTGGGCCTGGTAAAGTGGGAGGTTTGCCAAACACTAGACTTTGAGGGTGTGTTGCTAGCAGATTCAGAAGTTGATCCAGTTTATGAGTACTTTGTGTAACGGCCTGGCTGGTTTCATTTAAACTGGCTAAAGTAGAGAACATTTCCAGTGATCCCTGATTCAGATTATCAATCAATCCTTGTTGTTGATTAAGCTTCTGTAGTATCTGGTTAGTATTTTCCATGACTTGCCGAGTTTGTTGGAATGTCGCGCTGAATTCATCAGTTACTGCTGGTAATGCTCGTATTCCTTTCTGGAGTTGTTCCGTTAGTCTGTCATAATGCTGAACTGCTTGTTCTAAGTGGCTCAGTATGTTACCAATATGTGTTTGGTTTTTTTCATTAAACAGATTGTTTATCTGTTTAATGACTATATTTGAATTTTTGAGAATTTCTTCCAGAGAATCAGAAAGCGTTTTGATAAGTGAAGCCCTCAGGGAAATACGTGCTTCGTTCTGCAGATACTCTGTTTTTCCCTCAGAAACATCATCATTTAATTCGATATAAGTTAATCCAGTGATGCCTTGGCTGGCTAGTTGGGCATAGATACCTTGAGGAAGCATAACGTGATTACCGACTGCGATACGGACAATAATGTTGCGTATATTTTCCTTATCAAAGTAAATTTCTTCAACTTTTCCAACATTGACGCCACGATAACGCACAGATGCTTCCGGATTCAATCCAGATACGGAGCCACCTTCGGAAATTAGGAAATAATGGTTGTGATTAATATTGTCGCGGCTAAGCCATTTGACTGCCATCACTGCAGCTACCCCTAGAAGGAGTACGAACAGACCAGCTGCCAATGCATGTGCCCGATTTTCCATCTAATCCTCTTGTGATGATCTTGAAATTACTGAGCTAACCTGCGATTTTCAGCAAGTAGCTGTTCAGTCAAATGAGGAGCAATGATTTGCAAGAGCTGGGAAAAAATTTTGGGATTACCCGCCACCACCTGCCCACTTTGCATGTAATGTCCATTTCCTTCCAGATCACCAACCATGCCACCAGCTTCTAGAATAAGCAAACATCCAGCAGCAATATCCCAAGGTGCTAACCCAGTTTCCCAGAAACCATCGTAGCGTCCAGCAGCAACGTAGGCTAGATCCAGCGCTGCAGAACCAGGACGGCGAATTCCTGCAGTTTTCGGAATCATGTCTCTGAACATGGCTAAATAGGCATCCATGTGAGTAAAATCTCGAAATGGAAACCCAGTGCCAATTAAGCATTCTCCTAATTGTGTGCGTTTACCAACACGAATGCGGTGATCGTTGAGATAAGCGCCACTGCCACGTGTGGCAGTAAATAATTCATCGCTTACTGGATCATAAACAACAGCTTGTGAAAGAACGTCGCGATGCAATAGCGCAATCGAGACACAATATTTAGGGAAACCATGTAAGAAATTAGTCGTGCCATCCAGTGGATCAATAATCCATTGATATTCCGGCTTATCTACATTCCCACTAGCGCCACTTTCTTCTGCTAGAATCGAATGATCAGGATATGCGTCCAGCAATATCTTGATAATGGTATCTTCAGCAGCCTTGTCTACCTCGCTGACAAAATCGCTATGGGCTTTACGTGAAATAGTGAGCCGATCTAGATCCATTGAGGCTCGATTAATAATATTGCCGGCCCGGCGAGCTGCCTTAACCGCAGTGGTAAGCATGGGATGCATAGTGAAAATTACTTTAGAAACAAATAACTGGAAATTCATTATTTTAATATGAATCCCACTTCGCCGCTCGATAATGTCCGAATTGTATTAAGCCACACCAGTCATCCGGGTAATATTGGTGCAGCTGCCCGAGCCATGAAAACTATGGGTTTGCGGCAGCTTTATCTTGTTAATCCTAAATCTTTTCCAGATAATGAAGCTAATGTGCGTGCTTCCAATGCTCGCGACATACTTGAAACAGCGCGTGTTTGTAGCAATTTAACAGAGGCGTTGGGAGATACATTTCTGGTAGCAGCGTTGACTGCTCGCAGACGTAATTTACCGCATCCTACTTATACAGCGAGACGAGCTGCCGCAGAGCTTATTCAGCATGCAAATCATTATCCAGTGGCGTTATTGTTTGGTCGGGAAAGTACTGGATTGACAGCTGCAGAAATTAGTTGTTGTCAGCTGACAGTACAAATTCCAGCTAATCCAGATTATTCCTCGCTTAATCTAGCTGCAGCAGTACAAATCATGGCTTATGAATTACGTATGATGTTGGAAGGATCTGACGATACCATGCAATGTTTTTTTCCTCACTTGTCGGAGGCTGCTAGTTTGCAAGAAATCGAAGGGTTACATCGCCACCTAGAACAAATCATGATTTCTAGTGGATTCCTGGATCCAAAACAGCCCAAACGTCTCATACGCCGAATGCGTCGCTTATTTGCGCGCACCCGGCTAGAAAAGGAGGAAGTCAATATTTTACGTGGACTGCTAGCTGCAGTTGATACACAGCACCCACCCAAAAGCTGATTTCTTGGCGTGACGTTGTTTTGGTGTTAGTTAGTAGTTTTAGTTAGGCGCAACAGTTGTTTTGAATGATTCACGCTCTGCTAGTTTGTTAGCTAGCTGAGCAAGATTAGGGTAGGTATCACGCCATTTGATTTCAGGAAAACGAATATCTAAATAACCCAGTGTACAACCAAGTGCAATATCAGCTAGCGTCATGGCTGCTCCTTCGCACCATGCTTGATTACCCAAATCTGCTGAAGCCGCTTGAAGTCCTTGATGGATTTTCTTTTGCTGACGTGCTATCCACTCTTGACTTTGCTGTGATTCTGGACGTTTGCGTTCAAGATAAATAGCTACACAGGCATCAATAATGCCATCAGCGAGCACTTCCCAGCGTTTGACTCGCAACCGTTCAGCACCCGAAGCTGGGATAAGCCGAATTGAATTGGCTGCACCATGATCATCCAGATACTCAACAATCAAGCGTGAGTCAAACAGGATAAAACCATCTTCCAAAATTAACGCTGGTACTTTACCCAATGGATTGATTTGAGCAACTTTGGTATCAGGACCGAATGGTGGGTCATTGGTAAATTCGTAATTAATACCCTTTTCAGCAAGCATAATGCGTACTTTGCGTACATAGGGGCTAGTAAATGATCCAATAAGCTTCATGATGTTGTGTCCTTAGAGTTTATGAAAATATCAAGCTATCATTTTATCCCAGTCAGAGAGGGAGAATGACCTATGTTAAAATTGAGCTTTTGTGGATGAATAATCTGACTCAGATAACTTTAAGCTAATTAAATGAATATTTCAGCCCTGCTTGCGCTTTCCCCATTAGACGGTCGTTATCAACAAAAGGTAACTGCTTTGCGTCCCTTTTTCAGCGAATACGCACTAATACGTGAGCGGGTTCATGTGGAAATTGAATGGTTTAAAGCAATAACGAGCATTCAGAATTTAACTGGGAAAACAGCTTTATCGGATGCAGCGATTGCTCGTCTTGATTCGTTGTACAAGGATTTTTCCGTTGACGATGCCGCCGCTGTAAAGTCAATCGAAGCACGTACTAATCACGATGTTAAAGCGGTGGAATATTGGTTAAAAGAGCAGCTGGCGGATAATCAGGAAATCGCTGCACGTGCTGAATTTTTCCATTTTGCTTGTACATCGGAAGATATCAATAATTTATCACATGGTTTAATGCTTAAGCTGAGTCGGGAACAAGAAATGCTTCCGGCGCTGGATAAGATTATCCAGAAACTGGTAACTATGGCAGAAGAGTTGGCGGATGTTCCCATGCTGGCGCGTACTCATGGACAATCAGCGACGCCGACAACTATGGGTAAGGAAATTGCCAATTTTGCTTACCGGTTGCGCCAGGGGCGTGAGCGTCTTGCAAATGTTGTGATCTTTGGAAAAATCAATGGCGCAGTAGGAAATTACAACGCACATATAATTGCTTTGCCGGAATTCAACTGGGAGACTTTTGCTCGCTCTTTTGTCGAGAAACTTGGGCTCGCCTTTAACCCTTATACGATTCAGATCGAACCACATGATGGAATGGCTGAATTGTTTGATGCTTATGCTCGCATCAACACAATTTTACTGGATTTGAATCGCGATATCTGGGGATATGTTTCACTAGGATATTTTCGACAAAAAGCTAAAGCAGATGAAATCGGCTCCTCCACTATGCCCCATAAAGTTAATCCAATTGATTTTGAGAATTCAGAAGGGAATCTAGGTGTTGCTAATGCTCTACTCAAGCATTTGAGTGAAAAATTACCTATCTCGCGTTGGCAACGTGATCTGACTGATTCAACCGTATTACGTAACATGGGAGTGGCACTTGGCCATACTTTATTGGCTTATGATTCATGCCTCAAAGGGTTGGATAAATTGCAGATTGATGTAGCGCGTTTAGCGGAAGATTTAGATCATGCCTGGGAAGTGCTGGCCGAACCCATTCAAACTGTTATGCGTCGCTATGGGATACCTAACCCTTATGAGCAGCTCAAGGCATTGACACGTGGAAAAATCGGTATTGATCGTGCCATGTTGCAGCAATTTATTAAGCAATTAGATATTCCTGTTGCTGAAAAAGAACAGTTGTTGCAGCTTTCTCCCGCAAGCTATATTGGCTTGGCAACAGACCTAGCAAGAAATATCAGAAACTAATTTAGCAACCCTCTACAAAACTAGTTGTGTTGTCATTTTGGTGTCAGAAATCAACCCAAAGTATTCATTTATTAGATTTAAACTCTATTTTTTACTCGGTTAACGCCTATCCTACGGACCGACTTGCGACTGTTTGCCGCGTTTTATTTGCATCACTGATTGTTGTCTTGAACTAACTACCTCACCAGCATTTTGTAGAGTTTATCGTTGGCCTTCACTTCCTGGAATCAAGTGGGATCTAATAGTTAGTTATCCTTATTCGTTCTACGGCTCATGTAAACATTGTTTTTTACCATTTTGTTTTGATTTGGGGTTGAAAAGAAAAATATTGTCCCCACTCTCATCGACACCGTTACAGGAGGAATCTATGCAAGAGTCACATAATCAGGAACCGATTGAAGAACAGAAGTTACCAGGAGCAGAGGATGTGCTAGAAACAAGCTATTCTGAGGCAACGGGGTATACCGAGAGTGCTGGAGAGGAAGTTACTCCTACTCTTGAGCAGCAGTTAAAAGCGGCTGAAGTTAGAGCTGCCGAGCATCACGATGCTTGGCTACGTGCTAAGGCTGAGAATGAGAATATTCGTAAACGTGCGCAAACAGACATTGCAAATGCACATAAGTACGCTGTTGATAATTTTGCAACACAGTTGTTGCCTGTGATGGATAGTCTGGATGCTGCATTGGCAGTAGAAAATTGCACCATTGAAAGTTTGAAAGATGGTGTTGAGTTGACGCGTAAGCAGCTCGCAGCAGTGTTTGAAAAATTCAATATTTGTAGCATAGATCCTCAGGGGGAAAAATTTGATCCACACCAGCATGAAGCTATGTGTACAGTGGAATCGGACGTACCTCCCAATACAGTCACACAAGTCATGCAAAAAGGTTATGCATTGCATGATCGGGTAATCCGACCTGCCATGGTTGCAGTTTCCAAGGCAAAGAGCTCTTGAGATTTTCGGAAAAACCCTTATTTCTTATTGACAGAATAAACTTCAATTTTTAAAGGACAGACTATGGCAAAAATAATTGGTATCGACCTTGGAACGACCAACTCATGTGTTGCGGTGATGGAGAACAATAAGCCTAAAGTTATTGAAAATGCTGAAGGCGCCAGAACAACTCCATCAATCGTGGCGTATGCAGAAGATAATGAAATTCTGGTAGGGGCATCTGCTAAACGTCAGGCAGTTACTAATCCGGAAAACACCTTATTTGCTATTAAGCGGTTGATTGGTCGCCGTTTTGATGAAGATGTCGTGCAGAGGGATATTAGCGTTACTCCCTACAAGATTATACGCGCTGATAACAATGATGCTTGGATTGAAGCGCGCGGTAGAAAAATTGCGCCTCCTGAGGTCTCAGCGCAGGTGTTGATGAAAATGAAAAAAACTGCTGAAGATTACTTAGGTGAATCAGTAACAGAGGCAGTGATTACGGTCCCAGCTTATTTCAATGATTCTCAGCGTCAAGCAACTAAAGACGCGGGACGTATTGCCGGTCTTGAAGTTAAACGTATTATTAACGAACCGACTGCCGCAGCATTGGCATTTGGTTTGGATAAAAAGGAAGGTGATCGCAAGATCGCGGTATATGACCTGGGAGGTGGTACGTTTGATATTTCAATTATTGAAATTGCCGAAGTCGAAGGAGAGCATCAGTTTGAAGTATTGGCAACCAATGGCGACACTTTCTTAGGTGGTGAGGATTTTGACTCCAGAGTGATTGAATATCTGGTAGATGAGTTTAAAAAAGAAAGTGGCATCGATCTGAAAAAAGATATGTTGGCACTGCAACGATTAAAGGATGCTGCGGAGAAAGCCAAAATAGAGTTGTCTTCCAGCCAGCAGACGGAAGTTAATCTGCCATATATTACTGCAGATGCATCAGGTCCTAAACACCTGGCAATCAAGATTACGCGTGCCAAGTTGGAAAGCCTGGTTGAAGAGTTAATCGAGCGTACGGCTGGTCCCTGCCGGACAGCGCTGAAAGATGCAGGTCTGTCTGTTTCTGACATCGATGACGTGATTTTGGTTGGTGGACAAACCCGGATGCCGAAGGTCCAGGACAAGGTTAAGGAAATTTTTGGAAAAGAGCCACGTAAGGACGTTAATCCTGACGAAGCAGTTGCAATTGGTGCAGCAATTCAGGGTGGCGTGTTACAGGGTGATGTTAAGGATGTGCTGCTACTGGATGTTACGCCTTTGTCATTAGGAATTGAAACACTGGGTGGTGTAATGACTAAGTTGATCCAGAAAAATACCACTATCCCGACCAAAGCCCAGCAGGTATTTTCAACAGCTGAAGATAGCCAAACAGCCGTGACTATCCATGTGTTGCAAGGGGAACGGGAGATGGCTTCTGGTAACAAAAGCTTGGGTCAGTTCAATTTAACGGATATTCCGCCAGCACCACGTGGCATGCCACAAATTGAAGTAACTTTTGATATTGACGCTAACGGAATCCTGCATGTATCTGCTAAGGATAAAGCAACCGGTAAGGAGAACAAGATTAAGATTCAAGCGAGTTCCGGGTTGTCTGAGGAAGAAATCCAGAAGATGGTAAAAGATGCTGAGGCGCATGCAGAAGAGGACAAGAAAGCGTTGGAATTAGTTAATAGCCGTAATCAGTGCGACGCTATGATTCATTCAGTTAAGAAATCACTGACTGAATATGGGGATAAGCTGGCAGCGGATGAGAAATCCAAGATTGAAGCAGCTTTGAAAGATGCTGAGGAAGCATTGAAATCTGGGGATAAGCAAACAATTGATGCTAAAACTCAGGCTTTGACTGAAGCTTCGCATAAACTGGCTGAGAAAATGTATGCTCAAGAACAGGCGCAAGCAGGTCAGCAAACAGATACTGGATCAGGAGGTCAATCCGAGAAACCAGTTGAAGGCGAAGTAGTGGATGCTGAGTTTGAAGAAGTCAAAGATAAGAAGTGATTGATCAAGCTGTTAAGTTTAATGGCAATATAAGCTGATTATTTAGTAGGAAAGTAAACGCAGAGAAAAAGGGGAGGAAATTATCCCTCTTTGACTCTGCGTTATACATTTAACACTGTAAATTTGATGAATTTAATCCGGTAATCTGGATAGGGGTGTTGAATTTATAGCTAGCGGGAATTTTTATGAGTCAACGTGATTATTATGAAGTACTCGGTGTCGGCCGAGATGTGGATGAAAACGAGTTAAAGAAGGTTTATCGGAAGCTGGCAATGAAATATCACCCTGACCGGAATGCAGGTGATGCTAAAGCGGAAGAACGATTCAAGGAAATCAAAGAAGCCTACGAAGTATTATCTGATCCTAACAAACGGGCAGCCTATGATCAATTTGGGCATGCTGGGCTCAGCGGTGGAATGGGTGGCGCAGGAGCACAAGGATTTAGTGACGCATTCAGTGATATTTTTAGTGATTTGTTTGGTATGCGTGGAGGAGGTGGGCGTTCTAGCGTTCATCGTGGTGCTGATTTACGCTATAACCTGGAAATCACATTGGAACAGGCGGCGCGTGGTACAGAAACCCAAATACGTATTCCTAAACAGGACGTGTGTGATACCTGCCATGGTAGTGGTGCAAAACCAGGGACATCTCCGAAAACCTGTCCAACTTGTAATGGGCATGGTCAGATCCGCATGCAGCAAGGTTTCTTTTCAATTCAGCAAACTTGTTCCCGGTGTCAAGGAAGTGGCAAGATCGTTGCTGATCCTTGTACGGATTGTCATGGAACTGGGCGAGTTAAGCGTCATAAGACCTTATCGGTCAGAATTCCAGCTGGCGTGGATGAGGGAGATAGCATCCGTTTGACAGGAGAAGGAGAAGCAGGAGTAAATGGTGGACCAGCAGGTGATTTGTATGTGGTTATTCATCTTGCCAGCCATCCTGTTTTTCAGCGAGAAGGAAATCATCTACATTGCGAAATTCCCATCAGCTTTACTGTGGCGGCGTTGGGTGGAGAGATTGAAGTTCCTACATTGGATGGGCATGCGCGTATCAAGATCCCTGTAGGGACGCAAACCGGAAAAATTTTCCGTTTGCGCAACAAAGGAATAACTGGTGTACGCAATCAATCAACCGGTGATTTACTCTGTCATGTTTCGGTCGAAACTCCAGTCAATCTAACGGCACGACAAAAAGAACTGCTTGAAGAATTTGAAGCCATCAGCCAAAAGGATGATTCACATCATCCGCGTGCTAAATCCTGGATGGAAAAAGCGCGTGAATTCTTTAACTGAGATTGATTAGCCGTTTCTGATAATCAGCAGTAACTCTGGTAAATTTTGGTCTGTTGCTGATTATCAGCTTGTCCAGGAAATCGCTAGAAATCGACTTGTTGTTCGGTTTTTGTAATCTGGTCACTCACTATTTTTTCTGTATTCGCAGTATATAAATGTACGTCCATTTGCGGGAACGAGATTTCGATTCCTGCTTCTGCAAAATATCGATTGATTAGCATGTGTAGCTCATGTGTCAACCTCATTCTGTCCGATAATTGTCCAGTAAATACTCGCAATTCAAAATTTAGTGTACTGGCACCAAACTCCAGGAGCAGTGCTACAGGTTCAGGATCACGCAATACCAGGGGATGACCCTGTGCAATTTTCAACAGCAATGTGCGAGCTTTCTCACAATCAGAATTATAGGCAATTCCTACTGGGATAATCACGCGAGTGATTTGGTCGCTCAACGTCCAGTTGGTTAATTGCTGTGTGATAAATATTTTGTTGGGTACGATAATTTCTTTACGATCATTATCAATCAGCGTGGTTGCACGAATATGAATTTTGCTGACAGTTCCGCTGATATCATTCAGCGTAATCGTGTCTCCAATTCTGATGGGACGTTCAAATAACAGAATTAAGCCAGATACGAAATTAGCAAACACTTCCTGTAGACCGAAGCCTAGTCCAACACTCAGTGCGGCCACCAACCACTGAATATTTGACCATTCCATTCCCAGTTTTTGCAGTGTTACCATAAATCCGATAATTACAATCGCATACCGGAGCAAGGTGGTCATGGCATAACCCGTGCCAGGATTAAGTGATAAGTGGCGTAATACCAATAATTCCAGCGTACCTGGCAGGTTATGTGCGGCAATCATGGCGAGAATTAAAATGGCGATTGCAATCAATAATGTTTTCAATGTGATGGGTTGCAGAATGATTTCACCATCCATTTCTACTGATGTTTGCCAGATAGTAATTTTTTCCAGAAAGCTGAATGCTGGTAATACATCCACCCAAATAAAACCAAGACCAGTAATTAATAATGCCCAGACGCTGATTTTCAGTAGAGTAGCTGATTGCTTGCTAATAGTTTTGACATCGATGTAGTTATCATCCAGTAGATCAGTTTCGCTTTTACCAGATGCCGCGCGCTGTGCCTGTATTTCTTCGCGCTTCTCGATTGCTCGTTCAAACGCAATCTGACGCTGAATAATCAGCAAGCCACGAAAGCTTGTGTAAAAAACCAACCCGCAAAATATAGTCCAAGTGATTGACTGAAATATCAACAGATATTGATAGATTGCAGCAAAGTAATAACCGATTGCAGCCATGGTCATCATGCCGATCTGCATGATAAAAAAGAGAAACATCCAGAATGCGGGGTGAAACATTGATTTAAACGATTCATTTTGATACAGGGCTTTGCCTGAATGGGTCAGCGCCATCCAGCCGAACGCAAAAATTGCCAGTACCAAACATAGCAAAATGAAGGCTAATCGACCAAAACCATTTCGTATCAGATCATTATCCAGCGCGTCGGTAAATGCGATGATAATGACCAACGTAACAATAATGGGTGCAAAGCGCCTGACATCCCGGTACATCTTGCTAACAAGCTTTTCAGAAAATTTAAGTTGTCCGGTAAGCATGCCTTGCGGGTGGAGTAAGAGCAGCAAAAATACCCAGATGAATACGGCTATGGCTGTTACCTGCAGACTGACTGCCAGTGCGTGACTGATCTCGGTGTTGATGCTGTATTGCATGATCAAGGCGGAGATTTGGAAAGGTAGATATGCGTACCCAGCAATTAGCAACGTGGAGAACAATATTCCTACTGGATAGAGCAACCTGTCTTGATTGACTTTGCCACGCAAACTGTTTCCTGTGCGGATCCAAGTGCGATAGCTAGACCAATAGGTGTATCGGAAAATAATAAAAATCAAAGTAAAGAGTGCAAAAACAATCGTGATATTTTTCCAAGTTGCATTAATCACTTTTTCGATTGCTGCCTGCGTTTTGCGTGCTGCAAACCAGTTCATGGCATCCTGGATATTTTGCACAATATCCATAGAAATAAGTTCGGCATTACGTGTTAGTAATAGATTCTCCTTTAGCAAGAGTTTGTGTTGGTTAATTTTTTCAATGAGCTGTTGCTGAATTGCCAGGTAGAGTTGTAGTTCTTTGGTATAGCCGTGTAGTACCTGAATCAGCTGATCAATCATTTGTTCACGTGATTGTTTGAGCTCGTGGAATGCATCGGTAAGTTGTTGGTAAGCTGGTGTTTTACTAGGCGGCAGTTCCTCTCCATTCATTTTCTGCTGGAAGTAGCGGCGTTCATTCATCATTTGCAGTTTTTCTTGCTCAAATTGGAATAATTCCAGTTTGGCGTTGTTGAGCTCTTTTTCGGTTTGTGTCACGGCTGGTTCTACCATGATTTCCTTGAACTGCTTTCTGACTTCTGTTCCCAGCGCAGTATCTTCCCCTTTAAGCTCAAGTCTCTGCTGCAGTGCGGCGTAACTCTGCGTAATAAGAGAAAGGCGTTTTTCACTGTTTACCTTTCGGTTGACCAGTTGGGTGGAGAGGTCGGCGTAGCTGCTAAGTTTTTTAGCCAACGTTTGGTTGCCTTGAGCAAGCTTCTGTAATCCCTGGTTTTGCCACTCCTTTTCAACCAGTAATTGCTTGGATTTTTCGACAACCTGCTCGGTTTCAACCCGTTTTTTCTGGCTGATTTCTTCTTCCAGTAGCTCAACTTCCTGCTCTAATGCCTGAATTTTAGGAATGAGTACAAGCTTTTCCTGTAGGGAAGTTACTTCAATGGCATTAGGTAATACAAGTGATTCCAGCTCCAGCATGCGCGTTTTATCGGTGAGTGCCTGTAATTGGGCATCCTGATAATTTTCTAATGCATCCAGTATTTTTTCATCAGTTGTTTCCTGAGTTTCAACAGGCGTTTTGGCCATTTCCGTCCGTAAGGAATTGACTGATGCAAGTTCTTCGCGCACTGTCACTGCACGTTGTCGCAATTTAATAATTTCGGCAGCAAGTTTTTGCTGTTGATTTTGTAAATTGGAGAGATCAGCCTGTGCCGTAACATAGCGTTGTTCCAATTCCTTGGGGGTTAATTTGGCTAACTTTTCTGGCTGGATGGTAATAATTTTAGGAGGCACTTCACTTTTCTTAAGATTTTCCAATTGTTTAGGATATTGCTCTAGCTGCCGAGAATAATTAGCTGTTTTTTTAAGGTATTCCTGATGATCGAGTAATACCTGTTGATGATTGTTATAAATTTCACGCAACCGCTTTTTCTGTGGTGTTTCTTCACCACTGCTGAGTAAACCAAGCTTTGTTTGAATCGCCTGAAGTTCTTCATCCAGATCACCGGCATAGCCATAGCCGATGCCCAATACGATCAGTAACAAGAAAATCGTGATGTGAAATAATTTATCCATGTATCAAATCAATCGTGATGAAGAAAAATCTGTTGAATTGTTTTTAATTATTGATCGCGACCGGAGTAACCCTATCCCGACTTAATGAGCAACTTATGCTATCAGCTTTTTAATGTGTAATTTTTGACAAGCAATAATAATAATGATGATTTTTTGATCGATTGAATACGAATAGATCTTGGTGAGGTATTCCGGGAGGTGTTGAGACAAGCTGTTAGTTGTATGTCTCTGGAATTTTTGAAGTGAGTGCTGATAATTTTGTAAACCTGATCAACATCTATTCGTGATGTTGATCAGGTGTCGGGTTAATCAACCAGCCGTCTGAAGTTATAGAAGAAAACAGCAAGTACGCATAATAAAGCCATCGGCCAATAGGGCAGGATGGTATCAATCCAGTTTGTGCCAACAGTGATTGGCATATCTAAATGAAATGCAGCTTGATGTTCGTCTATGCCGGAGAGTCGCAGTACATATTCTCCAGGTTCTTGAATATGTACTGCCTGTGAAATAGTACCTGATGGATAGCTAGCGGCAGGAATAGACAAAAACGGTTCCATTATTTTTTCACCATGCTTTTGAGCCAGGCTGATGGCTATTGGTTGTTCGCGCATGGTAACTGGATAGAGTAGATCAATAGTGATATTGAGCAAACCAGGACTAGGTACCTTGCCGCATAAAATGGGAATGGACATGGCACTCATCGCATCTTCTGGAATGGCGTAGTCACTTGGAATGAAGTAGGCAGAATAACCAACCAGCAGCGTATCGGATTCAATGGTGCAGGTACCACCACGAAAACCTTTGGGGTAAGTTTCTGCTTTGCTTCCCTGAGTATTGACCTGAAATTGCATGCCGATCAATACAATGGCGGTTAGTATAGCTAGAGCAATAAAAAGCCGTTGTGCATGGGTAGGTAGGTTTTGCCAAATTGCGCTCATTTTTGCCTCCTTGCATGTGTATAGTCGTGAGGAAATCAAAAGTATTGAATTTATTTGGCGCAGCGTAGGATATCCGCAGCGGCTAGTTTGCCGATATGTGCAATTTCTCCGCTGCCGGTAACCATGGCTGCCACTATCGTGCCGTCAATCAGCAGATTCAGTTTTTCAGTAACCAGTTCAGGATCGCGTGCACCGCTTTCTGCCACCATTGCAATCAGCCTGGCTGTAATTTTGTCACGATGGGCATTAGCGATCTCCTGAATCCAGCCATTACATTTTTCGTGCTCGGCTACTGCATTAATAAAGACGCATCCAAAAAAATCATCTCGCTTGAACCAATCCTGCATTAAGTCAAACAGCGCCAAAATACGCTCCTCGGCGGAGCGTTCCATCTGAGGCAGATCTGAATCGAACCAGTGAAACCACATATCTGCCTCTGTCTCAAAAACGGCCTTGAGCAGATTCTCTTTTGACCCATAATGCGTGTAAAGACTGCGCCGTGAGACGCCAGATTCTTCGATAATTCTGGCGATACCAGTGGCATGGATGCCTGCTTGACAAAACAGTCGTCGAGCTGTTTGCAGAATTTTTTCCTCAACCGAAATCTTTTTGGGTGTCGTGGCCATCGCTAATTACTGCTGAGTTGCTTGTGCAGTTTGCGTGCAATTTTTCCAGCTTCTTGACGAATTTCATTTAGCTGCCCACTAAGTGGGTTGACTTGGCCGATAAAGTACAGTCGTGGCGCACCTGAAAATTCCTGATCACTTGCCACTTTGGGTCTATCCTTCTCGTCCGTGATGCCAGGTACTTGAATCAATTTGGAGAAACCAGTACGAAAGCCGGTGCCGGCCACAATGACGTCAGGTTGCAGTATTGTGGTGGTGTCATCATGTTGCCGGATAGCGGATACAGTACTTAAAACTTCCACCTCCTTGCCGGATATTTTCTGGATGGTTCCAACAATTTTGATGCGACCGGCACGTACATCATCCACAAATGGACGATAGAGAATAGGTACCACATTATTGATAGCGTATTGCTTGGACATTGGCATGGTGGGGGAGGGTAATCCGTACGCGGATAGATCGCCGATCATGGTGCGCCGTAACAAGGCAAGCAAACCGTCTACCAGTGCCATTGGTAAGCGCCTGGTCCATACGCCAATTCCGATTAACGGAATCCCGTAGATGCTCTTGGGTAGAATTTGTGGTGGCGTTCTGACAGACATTGTGACGGAAGCGGCGTGCTCGGCTAGCCGACTGGCAATTTCTGCCGAGGAATTGCCACTACCAACCACCAGTACATGCTTGCCGGCGTAATCACGTGCATTCTTGAATTGTGAGGAATGGATGATCTTGCCGGTGAATGTGCTCTTTCCTTCCCATTCAGGGATAACCGGAATGCGATTGGCGCCGGCTGCTATGACTACTGCACGGGATACAAATTGTTGATTATCTGTGCTGATTATTTGCCAGACATCTCGTTCGCTGTCGTAGCTAACCTTTTCAATTTCAATCCCTGTTTGTACAGAAAAACCGCCTCGTTCAGGCATGCTCTCCAGCAGGGTGACGACTGCATCGCGTGAAGGCCAGCCACCCGCAGATAACGGAAATTTGCTGCCAGGTAAGGCGGAGTAATAGCGACCGGAGTTCAGGCACAAGCCATCATAATGATTACGCCAGACATCTCCTACGGCCGGGGTACGTTCCAGTACTAACGGAGTAAATCCTGTTCGTGTCAGCTCGAATGCTGCGGATAGTCCAGCAGGGCCGGCACCTACTATGGTTACATCATGGATGTCGCTGGTATGCATCGGTTACCTCCTTTCAGTTGTAATCAGAATTGCCTTACATGGATCGAGTAGTGCTTTATTTCGGCTGATGGCGGATTTCGATATTGACTGGCACCGGGCGCATGATGGTGTCCGGTATGGGCGCGGTTGCTTTCAGTTTTTCCAGCAGCGCGACGACTTTGTCCTGGGGAGCATCTGTTTGGATTTCTACCACGACGTTGATGTCCTCAAATCCTGGATTACCAGCTTCAACAGCATAGGCCACACCGAAATTGACTCGTCCAGAAACATGTAGCCGTAATGATTCCACGTTAATACGCGCGGCAGAGAGTCCGCCAATATAAGAAGCAGCCAGGCAGTGTCCTACAGCAGTAAGCAGCAGATCCTGTGGAGAGATTCCCATGCCTTCACCGCCATAACGCGGCGGTTCATCACCGATAACGGTCTGCCCATCAGTGACGTTTGCAGTCGTGTGATAACCGCTATCCCAGGTAACTGTAGTTTGATATTTGGGTTTGGCCATGTTGCCATCACGATCTTCACTAATCTGTTTTTGTATGACGAAAGATTGTTCAATGTTGATTCCATTGACAATATTTTTAGTGTCCGGGGTGGTCACGGTTAACCTCCTGATATGAATGGTTACAAAAGTAGACTAATCGGTCTCTTTTTTGATGAATAATATACTGTGAGTTAGAAAATAGCAAGGATGATTAATACGGAGATTAAATGAAGCAACCTCTGCAAAATATTACGCAAACGCCCAGTTTTCACGCTGCTCTTGGGAGAACAAATTTTTGTGAAATATCGTTTTCACACCATAACCGCAGATTCAAGCTTTCTCAGTTTCATCCGATTTAATAATCCTGATTTAAAAGCTAAAAATACCCAAGGAGTGTTAAAAATGAAGAAAGTATTAATCGCTGCCATGGCAATCACGAGTATGGCATTGAGTATTGAAACTTACGCAATCGGTTTTGGTGGTTTCGGACGCGCTGTAGGTGGATCGGTATCCAGAAGTGTTGGTCACAGTGCACCACATTCAGTACCCGGATCAGGCGTGCATCCTTCTGGTGCTGCTTCCAAAGCAGAACCTCATCCAGCAAATGGGAATGAAGCAGGCAAAACTGAAAGCAACTCGAAAATAGTCCCGATACCGAGAAACTATAACCCGCAGCCTTGTTCGGAAGAAGAGCGGCGTACCGAAAGGAACAGGTGTCGCTGAAGTGGTTATCTGTGAATAAGCGATTATTTTATATGGAGAAATAATTGTAGCTATTCTAATAAGCACTGAGTTCCATGTTTGACATGAGATCAAGACATAACTAATATGTGATCATGCAAACCAGCTTTAAGCGTCCTTTCGCTCAGTATGTCAAAAAAGCACACAAACCTTTGCGATTGGCGATTGAAGACGAGGTAGAGATTGTGTGTAAAACGCCAGAAATCGGAGAGCTGAAATCTGGCGTTTTGGCTGGAATCGGAGTGTATAAATTCCGTTTTAATCGTCAGGAATATCTGATCGCCTACCGGGTATCGGTCAAGCGCATGTCTGTAGCGTTTTTGTGCATCGATTTTTATCAAGTTGGAACGCATGAAAATTTTTACGACGAATTGAAACTGTATTTGCGACGCGAGAATCTGCCGGAATAAATATGATGACTCAACCCTTTACCGCAGAAGATTTATTTCTTGAAATGAAGCGAATGTCCGCAAGTGAGCGTATTCGGTTTTTTGCTATGCTGGCCAGCAGTGCGTTTCGCGAAGACGAATTCACTCATGAGCAGGTATTTGGCAAAACTTACCAGGAACCCTTCTCAGCACGAGAAGCAGCTGAATATCTGGAAATTTCCATGCCGACACTGCGTCGTTATGTGCAGTCAGGAAAACTTGTGCCTAGACAGGTGATCGGTCGCAACCAGTTGTTTTCTGCACAGACATTGCGCACATTCAAGCGCGATTACGGCATTCGCCGGTAGCATCAACCAGATTCAGTACACTGTACGGCGTTTAGGCACGACATTTCTCGATGTGATGTTGTGCTGAACGTGCCTAAACGTTCCCTGGGGCTGCCTCTTTTGAGGCAGCGCTTCTCCAGCTCCAAACCGGACGAACTTTTTATGCGCGTTTCTGCAGCGGTGTTTCGGCGGCATGTTTCCGAATTTCCAGTTGCGGCAGGCTATTGACGATTTTTTGAGTTTCCAGGCTCACGCGCACGACACGGCAGAACAGTTCCAGTGGATACTTGGGATTGTGCATGGTTTCGACCGCGTAGTCGTTCGCGTCATTGACGATGCCGCTGGCTTTATCTGTTTTGACACACTGGCGTTCCATGACCCATTGCAATGCGGGTTTGCCATTGACGATGTAATCCCAGGCTTGCGGCGGAATATCCTTGATCGTGATTTTGTGGTTGTAAATCACGGTGCTGAGATCATCGACGGATTTGCCCGTTTCCGGGTCTTTGACCTTGGCGAATTTCATTTTCTCAACCCGATAATCGGCATCACTGGCAACGTTGCGTGTTTCAATCGTCAACGGGTAGGGAGAAATGCTTTCGTAGTGCAAATGCCAGTGCGCAAGATCGCGTCCCGCTTGCGAGAATGCCCAGAAATCTTTGGCGGTTTCAGCCAGTGGAATGCGCGGCAATTCCTTGCTCAGATTGTGCTGGAAGCGGTTGCGGTAATCCGACGAATGCAACAGGCCATAGACGTAATAAAACACATCCTCTTTACTGATGGCCTGATCGGGATACGCATCCTGAAAATGTTGCAACCCGGCATCGGTGATGGCATCGCGACGTTCCAATCCTTGTGCTCGCGCTGTTTCATCGTAGAGGTACAGCGGGAAGCATTGGCCTTTCTCAATGTTATCGAAACAGGGCAGGGTGTTGGATATCAGTACAGAAAAATCCCCTGCTCCTTTGCCTGTGGCCTGAATCACCAAATTTTCTGCTGCTGCATCCGGGAAAATGCGCGGCATTTGGTAGACCCTTTCATTGAAAGTGCGGTTGTAATATAGCCATTGTTCAGTGAATGGGCGATAGAGGGACGGAATTAAAGATTCTTCCTCGTACTCCAATGAGCGATTTCTTTCCAAATCCTGCTTAATATTGTATGTCCAGCTGATTTTTGTCGGGTCGGTATTAATAAAGTCGTTCAGCACCGCTTGGCGTGTCTTGGTATCCAGCTCCGGGTATGCCTGATTGAAACGCGACACTTCAGTGTTGTAGAAGGCGATCATGCGCTGCATGTTGGTACTGACTTTAGTTTGGCTGGCGTTGTATGCCCATGAATCACGTGCTGTTAAAACTCCTTGAGAGTAATTATCAAACAGCGCTTGCTCTTCACCTTTCTTGCTTCCCAGCACGATGTGTTCACCAAAGCTGTCATCGCGCTGATTCAGCCAATCACCATGCTGATCCGGTGTAATCGTTTGCCAATCCTTGATACCGGCAATGCTGGCAAAATCGCGGATACGTTCCAGTTTTTCCTCTCGACTCAAATAGTCGCCAATGTCATGAAAATAAATGCGACCATGCGCCGCCGCTTGAGGGTTTTTGACCAACAAAGAGATGGCAATTGGCGCACGGCTGCCACTGTCAAAAATATTGTCTTTTTCTTTTCGACGTTGCTCACCTGATGTGCGAGCATTGCCGCGCAAATGAAATATGTGAATACTGGAGAATTCTTCTGCCAGACATTTGCGCAGGCCGTCAGCTGAATTGGAATCAATGAAACCGGCGTTAGTGACCAGACCAATCACACCGGCATTGCTGATCCGGTCCGATGCCCAGCGGATAGCGCGGATATAACTGTCATAAAGACTCTTAGAAGTGGAAGCAGTTGAGTGCTCTGAGTAAGTATTGCGAATACGCTCATCAAGACGTGGGTATTCGAGATTGGCGTTATTGTCATTGGCGCTACTCTGTCCAATTGAATACGGTGGATTGCCGATAATGACGTCGATGTCCAATTTCTTCTGCCGTTTGCGGCGCGCACTGTTGCCGGATGCTCTCCTGCTGGTGAACAGTTGGTTGACTGTGTTGTCATGCTCGGCCATCTGGAAGGTATCAGTCAGACAAATACCCGGGAAAGGCTGGTAGGTGACAGCCGGTTTTTCAGCCGTTTGTCCATCGTCTTGTTCGCCGTGAATGTTGCCTGCCAGGATGCCGTGATAGGTCGATTCGATATTGATCGCGGCGATGTAATAGGCGAGCAGCACGATCTCGTTCGCATGAATCTCATGCTGGTATTTGTACGGCAATCTGTCTTCAGGAATGATGCCGCTTTGCAGCAAGCGGGTGATAAACGTGCCGGTGCCGGTGAATGGATCGAGAATGTGCACATGGTCATTCGCCATGCTGGAGCCAAACTCGGTACGCAGCACATGCTCGACCGAATGCAGAATAAAATCGACGACTTCGACTGGCGTGTAGACAATGCCGAGCCGTTCAGTCATGCGCGGAAAAGCGTTGCGGAAGAACTTGTCGTACAGCTCGACGACGATGCGTTGCTTGCCTTCGACAGAATTGATGTCCGCCGCGCGCATTTTTACGGACTCGTAAAAGGATTTGAGCGTATCGCGTTCTTTGTCCAGATGATGCTCATGCAGCTTGTCCAGCACCCGCTGCATGGACTGCGACATCGGGTTGTGCTGCGCAAAGTCATACTGACTGAACAGCGCGTCAAAGACTGGCCCGGTAATCAGGTGCTGCGCCAGCATCTCGATAATTTCCGCATTGCTGATGCTGTTGTTGAGGTCATCCCGCAGCACTTTGGCAAATTCGTTAAACGCTTTTATCTCGGCCGCGTTGGCGGAGTTTTCCAGAATGGCCTGGATGCGGTCAATGTGCGTGTTGGCGATTTTGGCAATATCGTTCGCCCAATCTTCCCAATGATGGCGGTTGCCGCATTTTTTGACGATCCTGGCGTAAAGCGCACGCTCAATGTCACCGACTTCAAAACTGAGTTCGCGGTTTTGCGGAACCGGCGGCTTGCTGCCGATGGCAGAACTGCTACGCGCTTTGGCTGCACTTTGCTGTTCTTTGCTCTGCGGCTTGCCTTTTCTGCCCAGGTCATCAGCAACAGCAATCACTTCCATCCTGGCAGGCATGCTGCCGTTGTATTCCAGCTTGTTGATCATGGCATCGAAGCGATCATCGTGCGCACGCAGGGCATTCAAGACTTGCCAGACGACTTTGTAGGCTTCGTTGTTATCCAGTGCCTCTGCCGGTTCCACGCCAGCAGGAATGACAACCGGCAGGATGACGTAACCTAACTGCTTACCAGGCGCGAGACGCATGACGCGGCCAACCGATTGCACGACGTCGATTTGCGACGAGCGCGGTGTCAGGAACAGCACGGCATCCAGAGAAGGCACATCCACGCCTTCAGACAGGCAGCGCACGTTGGAGAGGATGCGGCAAGTATTGTCGTCAGTGGCTGCTTTCAGCCAGGCCAAACGGCTTTCTTTCTCGCCAGCGTGCATCGTGCCATCGATGTGGTCAGCTTCGCATTTCATGAACAGAGCAGGGTCAAGCGGTGCGTCAGGGTCGTCTGCTCGCAATGCCTGAATTTCGGCTGCCTGATATTGGCTGACCACGGCACTGAACATTTCCGCAATCTGTTTGGAGCTGACCTTGTGATTTTTGCCTTTGTATTCCTTGTCGATGACTTGGCAAAAAGCCACGGCGCTTTTCATCGGCTGGGACAGTGCGTCATTACCGGCAAACAAGCCTTGCTTAGAGAGCGCTTTCCAGCAGCCGACGATTTTGGCGGCATCATCGACTTTCAATGTGTTGCCCTGATCACGCAGCAGTTTTTGCAGGCGGCGATTGATATGGCTTTCCTCAACCGCCAGCACAATGACCTTGTAATCCACCAGCAGCTTGCGTGACACGGCTTCCGAGAAATTGATGGTGTAGAGCGCTTTGCCGTAAAGCGCTGCATCATCCATCGAACACAGCGTCACGTTTTCCGTCTGCTTGGCCGTTTCGCCGTAAATGCGTGGCGTGGCTGTCATGTACAGCCGTTTGTGACCTTGAATGAAAGCATTGTTGTGTACTTTGACGAACGGCGATTCTTCTTCACCATCAAACGTCGCGCCGGTTGTGCGATGCGCTTCGTCACAAATGATGAGATCAAAAGCAGGCAGTGGATCGTCATCAGCTTGCTGGGCAGCATTCAGCACGTCGATGGAGTGATAGGTGGAAAACACCACCGTCATCGCATCACTGGTGTGGCAGGCAGCCATCTGCTTGCACAAGGAAGCCGCGTCGGTGGTCGCCGGATATTGCAGATCGCTGATGCCGGTGAGCAACTGATCGTCATCCTGGTCATGCTTTTTGCCGATGGAGCTGTCCGAACAGACGGCAAAACTGTTTAAAGGAATGGCAGATTCCTGCGTCCATTCCGTGAGCGCCTGTTCCAGCAGTGAAAGACTGGGGACGAGAAACAGCACGCGTTTCCCTGCGCCAGCTAATTGCTCGGCAATCTTCAGCGAGGTGAAAGTTTTGCCTGTGCCGCAGGCCATGATCAGCTTGCCGCGATCGGCTGTCTGCAAACCAGCGATTACGTTCTGCAACGCGATTTGCTGATGTTCCCGCAGTTGCTTCTTCGGCTTCTGTACCGGCGCTGCTTCATCGACATACTGTGACCAGTCAAAAGAACTGTTCTCCAGATTGCGCAGACTGATGAACGAAACTGGCGGATTCTGGTTGTGCAGCGCATCTTCCGCGTTGTCTGACCAGTGATTGGTGGTAGCGACAATGATGCGGTGCTTGAAACAGGTCTTGCCGGAAGCAGTAAAGAAACTGTCGATATCCGCTTTCTGAATCCGGTAATCTGGTGCGTAGTTCTTGCACTGAATAGCGTGAAACTGTCCATCCCGAGTGATGGCAACCAGATCGATGCCGGTGTCGGTCTTGCGGGTGATGCCGGTTTCAATGCCGTAACGATCTACCCAGCGTGCAAACGGCAATACTGCTGTATATAAACGCTTGTATAAAGGCTCGCCCTCTAAATATCGAATGATCAGCTTTTCAAAGCTGGTTCCCTGATCGCGTACTGTTGCTGTCTGTTTCCTGAACTGATCCAGCAGCGCCTGCAAATGACCTGACATATAACCACCATGAATACGAATAAATGTGTATTCACTAAACGGTTAGCTATAAGTCAGGTCTTGAGCTTGAACACAGAAAGGAAAGTGCCTCTTTATTTTCTAAAGTTTTTAAGGTGTGCTTATCCGGTGCGCCGTAAGGTATTACCCTTCAGGGTGAGGGTATAAGATTCAATTTTCCGTCTAAACAAGTGTTTGCTGTAGTATCAGAGCGATACACCTTTGTATGCGACGATTATGTTTTGGAGAATGTGCTTAGTTGCTGGATCAAGGGGATTGCCTTCTTAACTCAGACTTTTACTGACCACTTCATACATATCTTTGCTTAATTCATGTTGCGTGAGTGATTCCAGCGCAGTGCGCATTAACGTGGCATGCGTATCGGTGAACTGATGCCAATGTGTTAATGGTGTCAGTAAGCGGGATGCTATTTGTGGATTGCGTTGATCAATGTCGGCGATTTGTTCAGCCAGAAATTGATAAGCCTTACCGGATTTATCATGGAACCTGGCAAAGTTTTGGTTAGCAAAGGCAGCGATTACAGCGCGTAATTTGTTAGGGTTACGGGCATCAAACGCCTTGTGATGGAGGAGATTCTGTACTTCTTGCAGTACATTGCCCCAGGGGCGCGTGGCTTGTACTTGAAACCACATATTGACGACGAGCGTTTCATGTTGCCATTGCTGATAAAAAGCCTGCAATGCTTCTTGTGCGATTGCGTGGGCATGTTCGGCATGAACCAGCGCACGTAAAGCGCTAAACTGGTTGGTCATATTGTCAGCCTGCGCGAATTGCTGTTGTGCCAGGCTGCGATAGTGTGCATTGTCCAGTTGTAGTAGATAAGCCAATGCTGCATTGCGCAAACTACGGGCTGCCATAGCGGGCGCGGATAAGCCTTGAGCTTGATCCTGCAAGATTTGATAACAATGCAGTAATTCTGTTTGTAACTCGGCTGCAAGTTGGTTTTGCAATTGAGTTCTAGCCTGGCTAATGGCGACCGGATCCGCTTTGGCATACAAGCTGGCTAAGTATTGCTCATTAGGCAAACTGAGCATGCTGGCCAGTAAAGCTGCGTCCATGGTGCTATGGCTGGCTAATAACTGCCGGATGGCTTCGATTAGTACAGTTTGTTCTGTGTGATTATCCTTACCATCAATCGCGTTACATAACACGATGCGCATCAGGCTCTGCATGGCGTCCCAACGGCAGAAGCCATCGCTATCCAGCAAAATCAGTCGCTGTAATTGTGGAAGCTGATAGTCGTAAAAGATTTTGACGGGTGCCGAAAAGCTGCGTAGTAAAGAAGGTGCCGGTGCTTCTGTAACTTGCTCAAACACAATAGTTTGTTGATCCTGGCAGATATCTAATGTGGTTTCTGTGCCTTTGTTTTGTCCGTTAATCGTCAAGGGAAGTGCGCCTTTGTCTCCATAAAGCGCAGTTTTGAACGGGATGTGCAGTGCTTTTTTTTCTGTTTGTCCAGGCGTGGCGGGCGTATGCTGGCGGATTGTTAGACTGTACTGCTGGCGATCCGCATCAAAGCTGTCGCTAATTTGCAGGTGTGGCGTACCAGCCTGTGAATACCATAGGCGGAATTGCTGTAAATCCTTGCCGGATACTTCTTCCATGCATTGAACGAAATCATCGCAAGTAACGGCTTGTCCATCGAAACGGCTGAAATACAGATCAGTGGCCCGGCGATATTGCTCCGGTCCTAGAATATTCGCGAGCATGCGTACTACTTCTGCGCCTTTTTCGTAAATGGTTACCGTGTAGAAATTGGATATTTCCATGTAGGAATCAGGGCGTACCGGATGCGCCATCGGGCCAGCATCTTCAACAAACTGTACGCTGCGGATGAGATTGGCGTCTTCAATACGCTTGACCGCGCGGCTGTTCATATCCGCAGAAAATTCCGAATCGCGGTAAACCGTTAATCCTTCTTTTAGGCTCAGCTGAAACCAGTCACGGCAAGTAACACGATTGCCAGACCAGTTATGGAAATATTCATGAGCAATGACGCCTTCTACACGCTGAAACGCGGCATCAGTTGTGCTGGCAGGATGGGCCAGTACGCAAGCGGTGTTGAATATGTTTAACCCCTTGTTTTCCATCGCGCCCATGTTGAAATCATCCACGGCGACAATCATGAAGCGATCCAGGTCATATTCGCGGCCATAGGTTTGTTCATCCCAGCGCATGGCTTTTTTGAGAGATTGCATGGCGAAATGGCATTTATCCTGATCTTTTGCTTCTGTATAAATTTGCAGTAAAACCTGCCGACCAGATTGAGTGGTGAAATGATCTTCCAAGCAAGCCAGGTTGCCTGCAACCAGCGCGAACAGATAACTGGGTTTCTTAAAAGGATCGTGCCAGTGAACAATACGATTACCGTCACGAACTGTATCGGATACACAATTGCCATTGGAAAGCATGGTGGAAAACGTACCTGCTTGCGCGATGATCACGGTTTCAAATTCGCTCATAACATCAGGACGGTCCAGATAATAGGTGATTTTGCGAAAGCCCTCTGCTTCGCACTGGGTGCAATACATACCGCCTGAGCGATACAACCCTTCCAATGCTGTATTTTTTTCAGGGTAGATACGCGTCTTGCAATGCAGCACAAAGCGTTCCGGTACGTTGTAAACAGTCAGATTGAGTGGCGTTGTCTGGTAATCCTCTGCGTTTAGGGTGCGCTCATCTATTGCCAGGGCAAGCAACTCCAGCTGTTCGCCATGCAGAACCAGGTGTGCTGCTTGTGTCCCTTGTGGGTTGCGAACCAGTGTCAGTTGACTGCTGACATCGGTGTAGCCTTCATGCAGTTCGAAGGTGAGGTGAGTTTTTTCAATTAGGAATTCAGGGGCGCGATAATCGGCAAGGTAAGTAACAGTTGGAGATGACATGGCTGACTATAAAAAAATAAAGACTTTAAACAAGTATTAACCCACTTAAAGTCTTTTGTTTCAAGTGTATTAATTTTTACCAATCGGATTGATTAAGGTTCCTTTATCTTGGTAATGATCAATCCGGAATGAATTTCAGAACATTACCGTTGATGCAATAGCGCTTGTAGCTAGGAGGCGGACCATCATTGAATACATGACCCAGGTGAATGCCGGAGCTGGCGCTACGTACCTCGGTGCGCTGCATGGAAAGGGAATTGTCTTCGTGATAAGTGACGGCTCCTGCAACCGGCTCGATAAAGCTGGGCCAGCCGGTTCCACTATTAAACTTAGCTTGGCTGAGAAATAGCGTGGCGCCTGTGATCGGATCTACAAATCTGCCCGGACGTTTTTCATCCAGATTGGAGCCGGTAAAGGCACGTTCAGTCCCCTGCTCGAAGGCAATTTTCTGTTGTTCCGGCGTTAATAGCTGAAATCCGAGCCATTGCCAGAATTTTTCCTTTTCTCCGTTATAGCCGGTATAGCGTGTCACCTCCTTGCCCTTTCTGAACAACACCATAGTGGGGGAGGCAAACAGAGATTTGTCTAATGTCCAACCAGCGGGTAGCTGGGTATTGGTCGTCGAAATGACGGGGACTTCTGCCTGCCAGTGGTCGAGAATATCCTGTTTGAATTGTGCGCAAAACTCGCAGTTTTCAGATTCAAATACCACCAGTTGCTGCTCAAAATTTAAATCCCTGCTGTCAAGCGGTTGTGCAAGGTGGGGATGTGAAGTTGCAGAAGCATTCTGCGAGTGACTGGTAGCGGGATATTTCACGCCCGTACCACCCAGGCCGCAGTAACCCTCCGGATTCTTTTCCAGATAGTTCTGATGATATTCCTCGGCCGTGATGTAATTTTTTAGCGGCAGAATTTCTGTTGTGATTTGACCATAGCCGGCTGCTGTCAATGCTTGCTGATAAGTGTCGCGGGTGGCGAGTGCCTGTGCTTTTTGCACTTCATCATGGTAATAGATGGCGCTACGATAATTACTGCCAATATCATTGCCCTGGCGATCTCCCTGAGTGGGATCATGGCTTTCCCAGAATTTGGCCAGCACGCTTTCCAGCGTGATACGCTCAGGATCGAATATTACTTTTACGACTTCAGCATGGTTGCGTCCACTGGCTTTACCAAGCTGTAACATCCGCTCAAAATTCAAAATATCTTGATAACCTGCGCGAGTGTTATCCCCTCCGGCATAGCCGCTTTCCACGTCAATGACACCGGGCAATTCGCCCATGCGCTTCTCGGCTCCCCAGAAACATCCCATCCCCAAGACAATATAATTTGATTTTGAATCAGCGGAATTTAGCGACACAGTTTTCTCCATTGCAAAGGCAGTCATCACCATGATTAAACCGGTTAATGCAGCAATAATGATTTTCATTTTTTTACAGATATAAAGTAGAAGTAATTTTTTGACATCTGTTGGGGTGTCAGGTTCTAGCCTGTCCGGGAAATTGTCGGATGGCTTTTATCAACGAATCATGCCACAAATTTCTCCGAAAGCGGGATCAGCGCTGAAAGAGGACGGTTATTCCTTCAGGAATGCTGCTGAAAAGTCTTTATTATCCTAATTAAAGACATTGTCCTGAAATCCAGTTTAAGATTCATAGTTGATTGTGCTGGAAGTTCCTCTTTAAAAAATGATATGTTCATAATTTGAATTTTATTCTGATGGCAGTTTTGTAATGAAATCCCGCTTTGATGATGTGCTGGAAAGTAAATTATGTTTTCAAACCGCGTTTGAGCAGACCACCGTTGGTATGACCATTGTTTCACCAGAGGGACGCTGGTTGCATATCAACCGCAAGCTGTGTGCCATGCTGGGTTATACGCGGGATGAGCTGATGACACGGACTTTCCAGGACGTGACTTATCCCGATGATCTTGAACGTGACCTTGATTACACCAGGAGCATACTCAGTGGTGAGATTTCCGCTTTTTCCATGGAAAAGCGTTATGTCCGCAAAGACGGCAGCATATTCTGGGCAAATCTCCAGGTTTCGCTCGTGCGCAAACCTGATCATACGCCGGATTATTTTGTTTCAGTAGTTGAGGATATACAAAGCCGCAAGGAAATCGAAGCAGATTTCAAAGAGGCAAAACGTATTGCCTGCCTTGGTCATTGGACATGGAATGGTACTGACAAGTTGACCTGGTCTGAAGAGCTTTACACGATTTATGGTCGTGATCTGACATTACCTCCCCCCGATTGGTGGGAAGTTGAGCGCTATTACACTGCGGAAAGCTGGCATAAATTGTCAGAAGCGCGTCAAAGGTGCTGGCGTGATGGTATTGCTTTTAGCTGTGATGCAGAAATAGTCCGGCAGGATGGCATTAGTCGCTGGGTAATTATTCGCGGAGAGGCGATTCGTGGTGCTGCTGGTCATGTGGTTGCCGTGCACGGTACAGTGCAGGACATTACAGAGCGCAAGTTTGCCGAGATGGCACTGCAACAACTGAATATTGAACTGGAAGATCGTGTTGCAGACCGTACCGCAAAACTGAACGCGCTTAATCAATCACTGGAGAGTTTTGTCTATTCCGTTTCGCATGATTTGAAGGCGCCATTGCGCGGTATTGAAGGGTACAGTCGACTTTTGGAAGAAGATTACGCAGATCGCCTGGATGAGGAAGGACGGTTGTTTATTCGTAATATTCGGGCTGGGGTACAGCGGATGAATGAGCTGATTGAAGGTTTGCTAACGTACTCGCGGATGGAGTGGCGCCAACTGGAAGCAGATGCGCTGGATTTGTCTGTTCTGGTGCATCAGGTGTTGGAAGAATTTGGCACGGATATAGCGATGAATAATATTGAAGTGAGTGCAGATTTGCCACCGTTAATCGTGAATGGAGATCGTGATGGCCTGGCAATGGCGTTGCGTAACCTGCTGGGGAATGCGATCAAATTCAGCCGGCATGTGGCACACCCGCGTATCGAATTTGGCTATAAACAGGGGGGTGAGCAGATTATTTTGTGGATTCGTGATAACGGCATCGGATTCGATATGAAATACAGTCAGCGCATATTTGAAATTTTTGAACGTCTCTACCGTCAGGAAGATTATCCCGGGACAGGAGTGGGACTGGCGCTGGTCAGAAAAGCCATGCATCGAATGGGAGGACAAGTCTATGCGGAAAGTATACCGGGTGAAGGAGCAACCTTCTATTTGCAATTATCCAGAGCGTATAAAAATTCTGATTAGTGATGCCGTTTCCTGAAACTAATCCCTGTTTGCCTATTCTTCTGATTGAGGATAACCCGTCGGATGTTGATTTAACTTTGCGTGCTTTTAAGCGGCGCAATCTGGTTAACCCGGTGCTGGTTGCACGAGATGGAGAAGAAGCACTTGCCTGGATACCGCGCTGGGAAGCAGGCGAACCATTGCCGATAGTTATTTTGCTTGATTTGAGGTTGCCAAAAATTAGTGGTCTGGCGGTGTTGCAGGCATTCAAGGCGCATGCCATATTGCGTCGCATTCCGGTAGTGGTGCTGACCACTTCAAAAGAGGATCGTGATATTCAGACAGCTTATGATCTTGGTGCCAATTCTTATATCGTTAAGCCGGTTGATTTTGACAGCTTTATGGATATGGCGCGCCACATAGAGCTTTATTGGTGTGTGCTGAATGAAGTGAGCAGATAACAGTAATGCGAGTTCTTTACATTGAAGACAATACCAGTGATGCAACCATCACACACCGTATGCTGGCACGCACAGCGCCTGAAATCGAGTTAACCGTAGCGACATCACTGGCTGAAGGGATGGGTTGTCTGGAACGCCTCGATCATTTTGATGTATTGCTGATCGACCTCAATCTGACAGATGGTTGCGGTCTGGAAATACTGAATTACGTAAGAGAGCGTAAGCTGCTTCTGGCAGTGGTGATCGTGACCGGATCAGATGATCACGATAAAGTTGTTGCTGCATATAAAGCCAGTGTCGATGGCTATGTGATCAAGGAAGGGGATTACCTGGAACGGTTGCCGCATGTATTACATAGTGCATTTATGCGTTTTCGTACCAGCGGTGTACATCGTAATTCATTGCTGTTGCGCGTGTTGTATGTTGAACATAACAGTTTCGATCTTGACCTGGCGCGCCGTCACCTGGCTAAACATGCTCCCCATATCAATCTGACAGCAGTCACGAGCGCACAGGATGCACTGGTGTTGCTGCCAGGTAGTCCGGAACAAACCTCTGATTTTGATATCGTGCTGGTTGATTATTGTTTGCCGGGGATGGATGGTCTGGAATTTGTCAGACTGTTGCGTGAAGAACGAAAGCTGCATATTCCCATCGTCATGATTAGTGGGCAGGGGAATGAAATGGTGGCTGCACATGCATTGCATCTGGGGGTAGAAGACTATCTGCCCAAGCGTGAAGGGTATCTGTTTGAAATTCCCGCTACGCTGGAAAAAGCGCAATGGCAGGCCGAGCTGGCGCTGGAACGGGCCAGCCTGAAACAAATCAATTTGCGTCTTTCCCATCTGCTGATGGCCAGCCCGGTTGTTCTGTACAACCTTCGTTTTTCAAAAGAAGGACCAAAAATTGTCTGGGCGAGTGAGAACATCGAACGTGTACTTGGTTACACTCAAGAAGAAGTGCTTACTCCTAATTGGTGGGCGCAGCACTTGTATCCGGATGATCGTGAATCAGTGCTGGCGCGGCAATCAGTGTTGATGGTCGAGGGCAAGCTGACGCACGAATACCGGTTTTATCATCGCGATGGGCGCGTCATCTGGCTATTTGATGAATTACAGCTGATTCGGGATGCTGAGGGGCAGCCGCATGAAGTAGTTGGCACCTGTCTGGACATCAGTAAGCGGAAACAGGCAGAGCTAATCAGGCGGGCACAGCAATCAACGCTGGATTTGATAGTAACTAATCAGCCACTTTCAGTAATTTTGAGTAACATCGCAAGCCATCTTGAAATGATAAATCCCAGCATGCTGGTTTCAATTTTGTTGCTGGATAAACGAACAAGGCGTTTGAGACTGGGTGCTGCTCCCAGTTTGCCGGATGATTACAATACAGCAATTGATGGATTGGTAATTGGCGAAGGAGTGGGTTCTTGTGGCACGGCCGCTTTTCGGGGCGAGACGGTGATTGTCCCCGATATTGATCACCATCCTTATTGGGAGCGTTTTCTGGATATTACTCGTAAGGTCGATCTGCATGCATGCTGGTCCTTGCCGTTCAAAGATGAAAATAATCAGGTATTGGGTACTTTTGCTATTTATCACCACAAAATATGCGGCCCTTCATCAGAAGATCTGGCGCTGGTTCAGGAGTTTGCTGCCTTTACAGCCTTGGCCGTACAAAAAGTTCATGCGGCGGATTCCTTGCGACTGGCTGCTACCGTATTTGAATCTATTCGTGAAGGGGTGGTGATTACAGATCTGGAGCCGCGTATTGTTGCGGTGAATCAGGCTTATACTCGAATTACCGGTTACGATGAAGCGCAAGTATTAGGTAAGAATCCTAAAATCATTAAATCGGGCTTTCACGACAAGGCGTTTTACCAGGCGATGTGGTCTAGCTTGAAGGGGACCGGGTATTGGAGTGGAGAAGTTTGGAATCGGCGCAAGAATGGTGAAATTTATCCACAGTGGTTAACGATCAGCGCTGTATGTATTGATTCATCCTGTGGTACTGAAAGCAAACCCTGCAATTACGTTGGGGTATTTACCGATATTTCGGAACTGAAACAATCTGAAGCGCAACTGGCGCAACTGGCGCACTATGATCCATTAACTAGTTTACCTAACCGTTTGCTGGTGCAATCTCACTTGCAACATACTGTTGAGCGTGCGCAACGGCATGGATCGCTGGTGAGCGTACTCTATATCGATCTGGATCGGTTCAAAAATGTAAACGACAGTCTGGGACATCCAGTTGGCGATGAATTGCTGATTAAATTGGCTGAACGCATGAAGAAGCGCGTACGTGAAGAAGATATGCTGGCACGCCTGGGAGGCGATGAGTTTCTGCTGGTGCTGGAAGATGTGCGTGATCCGGGTGATCCCGCATTTGTAGCGCAAAGTCTGATCAATCTGCTGACTTCTCCGTTTATATTACCGAGCGGGCATGAAATCTTTGTTGGTGCCAGCATCGGCATCAGCTTGTTTCCAGAGGATGCGCGCAATGTAACTGAATTAATTCAACATGCAGATATGGCGATGTATCAGGCTAAAAAGGAAGGCCGCAATACTTATCGTTATCATACGGAAGCGTTGAGTGTTGCTGCGAACGAGCGATTGAAAATGGAGAATCGCCTGCGTTATGCACTTACTGCTGAAGAACTTGTTCTGCATTATCAGCCGTTAATTGATGCGCGTACCGGTTATGTAGTTGGGGTAGAGGCACTGGTACGCTGGCAACCGCCGGGTGAAGCAATGATTTCCCCGGGAAAATTCATTCCTGTTGCAGAAGATACAGGATTGATCGTGCCGCTGGGAGAGTGGGTGCTGCGTACCGCCTGTAAACAGGCGCGTACCTGGATTGATGCTGGCTTGCCGCCACTTGCCATGGCAGTCAACCTGTCGGTGCGGCAATTCCAGTCAGAAAATCTGGTTGGAATGGTGCAGCGTGTTCTGGAAGAAACACAACTGCCAGCGAATTGTCTGGAGCTGGAATTAACCGAGAGCGTGTTCATGGAACATGCCGAGCGTGCAATTGAAACATTAAACAGACTGAAGGCACTGGGTGTGCATCTGGCAATTGATGATTTTGGTACCGGTTATTCGTCATTGATTTATCTGAAGCGTTTCCCGATTGATAAGCTCAAGATAGATCAAAGCTTTGTACGTGATCTGGCGCATGATCCCAATGATCGTGAAATTGCTGCAACAATTATTGCCATGGCACGTGGCTTGAAGCTGGGGGTGCTGGCAGAGGGAATTGAATCAGAAGAACAGCTGGATTTTTTGCGTCAGCATGATTGTGATTACTATCAGGGATATCTGTTTCATCGGCCTGTCCCGGCAGCGGAGCTTGAAACCTGGTTGCGCGAACATTCGGCTCCTCAATGAAGGCGATACTGGCAGGTGTTTTTCAGGATAGATGTCTATGGATTTATTCTGGCATTCCTTTAAGATTGGCCGGGTGTAATTCGGCCAGCAGCCGGAATTTCGATTGATTTTGAAAGAGGAAGATGTAATGAAGCGAGAAACACTTGCCATTCACGGTGGCTTTGCGGGCGATCCGCAGACGCACTCAGTCGCAGTGCCTATTTACCAGACTACCAGCTACTATTTTGACGATACCCAGCATGGGGCGGATCTGTTCGATCTTAAGGTGCAGGGCAATATCTATACGCGCATCATGAACCCGACGACCGCTGTGCTGGAAGAAAGAGTGGCGCTGCTGGAAGGCGGCGTGGGCGCGCTGGCGCTGGCTTCCGGTATGGCGGCCATTACTGCTTGTGTGCAGACACTGGCCAGAGCCGGTGACAACATTATTTCCACCAGTCAGGTGTATGGCGGTACCTACAATTTCTTTTGTCATACATTACCGAATCAGGGGATTGAAGTGCGCATGGTGGATGGGCGCAATCCGGCTGCATTTGCGGATGCCATTGACGATAAGACCCGGATGGTTTTCTGCGAATCGATCGGTAATCCGGCCGGTAATGTGGTGGATATTGCAGCGCTGGCTGAAGCGGCGCATGCAGCCGGTGTCCCGTTGGTGGTGGACAACACTGTGGCTTCCCCGGTGCTATGTCGTCCGTTTGAACATGGGGCTGATATTATTGTGCATGCGCTGACCAAGTATATGGGTGGTCACGGCACCAGCATTGGTGGAATCATCGTGGATTCCGGCACATTTCCCTGGAAAGACAGCCCGCGTTTTCCGCAATTTAATAAACCGGATCCCAGCTATCACGGCGTAGTATATGTGGATGCCTTTGGCCCGGCTGCGTTTATCGGTCGTGCGCGCGTGGTACCGTTGCGTAACATGGGCGCGGCGATTTCGCCCTTTAATTCCTTCCTGATCCTGCAGGGCATTGAAACGCTACCGCTGAGAATGGAACGCCACTGTTTCAATGCCCTGGCGATTGCCCGTTATCTGAAAGCACATCCCAAAGTGGGCTGGGTTAACTTTGCCGGACTTGAGGATAGCCGTGACTATGCGCTGGCGCAGAAGTATATGGATGGTGGTATTCCGTCATCAATTCTGAGTTTTGGCATTAAAGGCGGGCGTGAAGCTTGTGCCAGGTTCATGGATAAACTGGCATTAGTCAAACGGCTGGTGAATATTGGTGATGCCAAGACGCTGGCGTGCCATCCGGCCACAACCACTCATCGTCAACTAAATGATGAAGAGCTGGCAAAAGCTGGCGTTAGCGCTGATCTGGTGCGGCTATGTGTCGGGATTGAGCATATTGATGATTTGATTGCGGATATAGAACAGGCTTTTCAGGCGGTTTAGGGCGTTTCTGGAAATTTTCTTTCAGTGGATCACAGTTGTGCAGCCGTTCACTGCCCTTTCGTCTGGTCGTGCTGCTCCGGTAGCGTTTCGTCGTGTGTAGTAGTGGTTGTATGGGTGTCAGCAGCCAGCGGAGTTCTGGCGGTTTTCACACGCGGTGTGGTAAATCCTTTTAATACGACGTAGAGTGCGAGCAGAAAAGCAATACTCCAGCCTGATGCGGCAATGATGAGCAGGCTTTCCTGATGATCGCTCAAGTTTGCTGCCATACGGGTAATGGCAGCAATTGACATAAAGCCCGTCATTATTACGATAAGTGTAATGTGTGAAGGGTATTGTTTGATGTGCAGCAGGGTAACACGCACGATAACGTTGGTTGCCAGTGTACCCAGTGCACCAACAGTAATGGCGTGTACCACGATGCTGAAGTAGCTGTCGCCATTCAATTTTGACCATCCCAGCAGAATCAGGCCCAGTACCAGCCAGCCGTAACCCAGCCCGAGGCAGATCAAATCCGGACGAGCCCGGCAATACCATAGCTGCCAGCGAAGCAGGCGGATACCTGCCAGTATTCCGCTGCTGATTAACAGAACACCGGAGAGGGGTGCTGTAACAGGAGATAGAAGGTATGCGGCAGCAATGGTGAGAATTAACCCACCTTCAATATTGGGCTGTACTCTCGCGGTCAGTTCCATGCCCTGGCGATAGAATTCTCCAGCTGCTGCCGGGGCCAGCATACGTCCCCCGATGAACAGCATCAGCAATGCAAACAACTGCACGCTTTCATCAATTAAATAACGGTTCAGCAGGTATGCGTTCAGCTGACCGGCCAGCATGGCTGCCACTGTAAGTGTGAAGATCACGCCAAGTAGAGGGACAAGCGAACGGTTACGCCATTTTTTGGCAGCCCACAGGCGAGGCAGCAATTGCCGAGCAAGTAATATGACAAACAGCGCGTTAAATATCAGTGCTGACCAGGCAAAAGGAGCAAGCAGATCGCCAGTTCTTGCCAGCAACCAAAAGCCCATGAACCATGCCATACGTCGGGCAGGCATGGGGCCCAGCAGATAGCCGGCGATCAGCGCCGGGGTAAGGCCAAATAACATTTCAAAAGCATGTCCTGTTGGCATGGCCAGTATGACTGGTCCGTATCCATGTCTGGCCAGCAGGGTCAGCGGAATGATCAATAGCGCGTGAATACACGCTGCCGTAAAAAACCATTGATGTGCGTATGCTTTGGTTTCTCCCGGGAGGAATCGTGAAAACAGACTTCCTGATTGTGTACTATTCATTTTCGTATTGACTGGCCGCCGCAAACCGGTTTACAGCGGATGAAAAATAACAGACGGAGGGGATGTGCCGTAAAGCAGTTGCGTGTTTGTTCTGTCTCAGTCGTTATGTGTTCGTGCCTGGGTAATACGGCTGCCGGGGGGGACACTGCGTGTCAGCCAGACATTACCGCCAATCGTGGAGCCTTTTCCGATAGTAATACGCCCCAGAATAGTTGCGCCGGCATAAATAACGACATCATCTTCAACAATGGGGTGGCGGGCGATTCCCTTTACCAGTGCGCCGTGTTCATCCATCTGAAAACTTTTTGCACCGAGAGTTACTGCCTGGTACAGGCGCACGTTGTTGCCGATAATTGTGGTTTCGCCGATAACAACGCCAGTGCCGTGATCAATGAAGAAGCTTTCGCCGATTTGTGCGCCGGGGTGGATTTCGATACCGGTTTGTGAGTGAGCGATTTCTGAAATCAGACGGGCGATCAGTGGCGTTCCCAGTTGATAGAGCTCGTGCGCCATCCGATGCCATGTGATGGCGGCAATGCCGGGGTAGCATACTAGTACTTCATCAATTCCCCGGGCCGCCGGATCACCCTCGTAGGCAGCCCGGACATCATCATCGAGCAGCCGGCGGATGGCGGGTAGCCGTTTGGCGAATGCCTGGGTAATTTTCGTTGCTTGTGCATAGGTTTCCTGATCGAGTTCCTCCGTTCCTGAATTGAAATGCAGCTCATGCTGGATCTGGACCAGCAGGGCACGCAATGTCGAATTCAGGATATGACCCACGTAATGATCAACGCCTTCCACGGCCAGATCGGAAGGGCCAAGGCGATTGGGAAATAATGCCGTGCGCAGCCCTTCGATAATCCCGGCGAGCACCTTGCGGGAAGGCAGCCGGGGTGGCCTGAGATGCCCCTGCCGATTGATAAGTGCAGCGATACGGACATCGCGCAATTCAGCTACGATGTCATTGATCTGAAGATGCGTACTTTTTAATAGCAAATCACCTGCACCATTAATATCTGTCACAATGCCTCCCTTTCTTTACTGTAGGTATGTCTAAAAGTTGCTCAGGTGAATTATAGTAGTTGCATGGCTGTTTATTATTATGTTTGTTCGTAACGTCTGGTTATGCCATGCATCGTTGCTATTTTACTTTGTATTCCTTGCTTAGTCGCTCCTGAAAAAGTCTCAGTCAATTGATTTTGATAAGATATTTTGTCATTAGCGCAAATTGGTTCGACCGAAGATGCTAAAGTTATGGTTTGTTTTCTGGTCGAAATGGTGCTGATTAATGCTTACAC
>WBZO01000924.1_pt1 | contig 52454 bp, 49 predicted proteins | sample 5204261 | NCBI WGS metagenome assembly WBZO01 (sample SAMN12412400, study PRJNA552823) | activated sludge metagenome | isolation source: activated sludge from anammox sidestream of wastewater treatment plant... | place: USA: North Carolina | collected 2017-09
GTCGCGGAAGTCCGCCAGCGTCCAACCTTCCTCGGTCAACTCGGCGGCGCGGCCCCACAACTCGAAGTTGCCCGGCTGATCGGCTACGAAATCCTCGTCGGGCAGCACAGGGTAGCCGAGCTTACGGAACACCTGGCGGACCTCCCGCGGCCCGCTCATGAGCCGCAGATCGGTCAGACTGAGCCGCCGGACGGGCCGTGCCCGATGGGAGGTGACGGCTCGCCCGCGGGCGCCCTCCAGTGCTGCCCGCATCGCGGCTGCCGTAGTGAAGCGGTCAGCACGGCGCGGCGCGGTGGCGCGGGCAACGATGGAGCGAACAGGCTCATCGAGTCCGGCAAGGCGGGGCCGCCAGCTGGGCCAGTTGGCGTGCGGTCGTTCACCGGTGAGCAGGAAGTTCAACAGCAGGCCGGCGGCGAACAGATCGTCGCGCGGGTCGGCGGGTTGCGCCGCTGCCTGCTCGGGCGCCATCCAGGCCTCGGTGCCAAGCACCTCATTGGTGCGCGTCAGCGGCACATCGCCAGGGTCATGCGCGCAGCCGAAGTCCGCGAGTTTTGCGCGGCGCCGGTCATCAAGCAGGACGTTGGCCGGCTTCACATCGCGGTGGACAACATGTGCCGCGTGGGCGGCCTCCAGCGCGCGGAGGACGTCCACCACGATATTCAGCTTCGCCTCGCTGTCCAGTGCGTCGATGACGGCATCATCTGCCAGCGAGCCGCCGGTCATAAATTCCAGGACGGTGCAGGGGGCGCCATTCGTCGTGAAGCTCCCCAGCGCCCGTACGATGTGGTCGCCGCCGAGCCTTTCCTGCACGCGCTGTTCACGGTCAAAGCGCTCCCGATCCACGGGCAGGCGCGGCTCGGACAGCTTGACGGCGACAGCGCCGCCGGTGCGGGTATCGACGGCCTGATAGACGGCGCCATAGCCACCCTGGCCGAGCAGCCGAACGATGCGATACCGGCCATCAACGTAGGATTGTCCAATGATGAGTGGCACGGGCAGCCTCGTCGGGACGGTGATGGAACGATCACGAATACCCGGCCAGTGTATGCAGCAGCTCCACCCCGTCGCGTGGGGAATGTGACGCCCCGCGTGCCATCCCCTTGTCCCCCTACCCGTTATCCCTCGTTTGCCCGATAGCGTTGGGCGCACCAAGCGCGTACGCTCACCGTGGTGAATCTGCCGGAGCGTCCGCGCTTCGGGATTCGGTGCCGTGGAAGGAGGGAACCCCATGACCACCCGTGGCACACGCCGGAGTGCGTGGAAGTGGCTGGGCGTCACGCTCGGTCTGGCGTTGCTGGCACTGACCAGCTGGCAGGCTGCCCCGGCCAGCGCCGACCGCGAGCGGCGGGCGTATATCGAGGTGCAGTTTGGCCCGCCGGTGCAGACGCTGCGCCTGCCGGACCCGGCCTCCGGCCCCGGCGTGAACCTGCCCGCCGGCTACATCGTCAACGGCGTCGGTAAGGCGCTCGGCACAGACAACGCGCTGTGGGTGCAGCTCGAGTCGCCGGACGGCCGGCCGCTCGGCTGGCTGCCGCTGGCGGCGTTCATCAGCGCGGCTGGTCTCAACCTCTACGCCTACGACTGGTACTACAACTGGTACTACAACCGCTTCCCTTGGACACCCTTCCCGTTCCTGCCTTAGACCCACGCGAAACCTATACGAGCCGGGCGCCTTCCACACCGGAGGGCGCCCGGCTCGTGTATGGGAAAGCCGAGACGGCTCGCGCTGCTACCGCGTCAGCCAGGCGAACTGCTGCGGGCGGCGGCGGGCCACCGGATCGAGCACGACGTTGATCAGGGCCGGGCGGCGGTTGCTGATGGCCTTATCCAGCGCCTCGCGGAACTCCTCCGGCTTCTCCACGTAGTAGCCGTCCCCGCCGAAGGCCTCGATCACCTTCTCGTAATGGGCCAGCGGGTACAGGGCATTGGGCGGCAGCGGGCGCGACGGGTCCAGCTTGGCCGGGCCGCCGCCGATACCGTTGTTGTTGAAGACGATGAAGACGATCGGCAGGTTCAGGCGGCAGGCTACCTCTACCTCCATGCCGTCGAAGCCGAAGCCGCTGTCCCCCTCCAGGTCGATCGTCACACGGTCAGGGTTGACCACGCCGGCGGCAATGGCAAAGCCGGGGCCGACGCCCATTGTGCCGAAGGAGCCGGCGTCGAGCCGGGTGCGGGGTAGGTAGTTGTTCAGCACCTGGCGGCCGATGTCCATCGTGGAGGCGCCCTCGCTCACCAGGATGGCGTCTTTGGGCATCGCGTCGCGCAGCTCGCGCAGCGGCCGGTAGTAGCCCATTGGCACGTCATCGGCGTTGAGCATTGGCTCGGTGTTCGCCTGGTTGGTGGTGATCTTCTCTTTGAGCGCGTCGCGCCAGTCGTTCTCCTGGCCGAACTGCCACGGCTCCTTCTCCAGCTCGGCGTTGATCTGCCCCATCACCGCCTTGATATCGCCCACAAGGCCTACTTCGGCGGGGACGTTGGTGCCTATCTCCTCGGCGGCGATATCAAGCTGGATGACGCGGACGTTCGGCGCCCAGCGCGGCGGCAGGCCGAAGTGCATAATCCAGTTCAGCCGTGCCCCCACCAGGAACACCAGGTCGGTGTTTTGCAGGGCGAAGGTGCGGGCAGCGGCGACGCTGTTCTTGTCGTCATCGGGGATCACGCCCTTGCCCATCGGCGAGGCGAGGTACGGCAGCTTGGTGCGGTCAATGAACTCGCGCACCTCATCCTCGGCGCGTGACCAGGCTGCGCCCTTGCCCACCACCACCAGCGGCCGCTGCGCCGTCTTCAGTGCGGACACGGCAGCGGCGACGGCGGCGGGGTCGGCCATCGGCCGGGGCGCGGGTGGCGCGGCCGGCTTCCAGTTGACCGTTTCCTCCTCCACGGAGCTCAGGATCACTTCGGCCGGGTACTCCAGATAGGTCGGGCCCGGGCGGCCATAGAGGGCAGCGCGGGCCGCCTGCTCGATGTAGGCGGGGATGCGCGCCTGCGAGTCGACGACCTGGGCGTACTTGGCGAATGGCCGGATGGTCTCGAGCTGCGCCGCCTCCTGGAAGGCGCCCTGGCCGCGCTGGTCTGAGTCCGAGGCGCCGCCGATCAGCAGCATCGGCCAGCAGTTGGACCAGGCATTGGCGAAGGCGGCCACGGCGTTGAGCATCCCCGGGCCGGAGACGCACAGCGCCGCGCTCAGCCGCCCGGTCATGTAGCCGGTGGCCTGGGCGGCATAGGCGGCTGCCTGTTCGTGGCGCATGCCCACATACTTGATGCCAACCTTCTGGCATTCGATGGCGATGGTGGTGACCGGGATGCCCACCACGCCGTACACATACTCGACGCCCTGCTCTTTGAGCGCGCGGGCGGTTATCGCGGCGCCGTCAATCGCGGCCATGGTCGTGCTGCCCTCCGTCGTGGCCAAACTTCAGCCCGTCCATCGTAGTGGGAACCGGGAATAGGGAATAGAGAACGGCGGAGCCTGATCCCCCTGCGCAGAAGGGACGGCCGCACGGGGGATGCGGGGGGGCGCCTCTGTGACCGCACCTCGCCGCCCGCCCTCCTCGTCAGCCTCCCGAGCAGAGGCGTCCGGCTCGTCTACTGCCGATACCCTCGCCCCACGCGATGGGCGAGAGCGGTCAGATCCGGGCCGGGGGAAACGCCCAGCTCGGTGGCGAGCGCGCTGGCGCAGCGGTCGTAGGCTGCGCGGGCGGCGGTGCGGTCGCCCAGGCGCAGGCAGGCGCGGATCAGGGCGGCGCAGGCCTCTTCGTTGAGCGGTTCCAGCGCCTGCGCCCGCTCGGCGGCGGTGCGGCTGCTGTGCGGTTGCCCGGCGGCGGTGTACTCGGTGGCCAGGTGAACCAGCACGGCGATCAGCATGCGCTCCAGCCGCTCGCGCTCGGTCTCCAACCACACGCCGGGTAGCTCATCGAGCAACGCGCCGTCCGCAATCTGAGCCGCCTGCTCCAGCGCCTCGAGCCGGGCAGGGCCGCGCGCGCCGGCCGCCTGCCGCGCCAGCCGCTCGAAGCTGCGTACGTCGCAGGCGGCGATCAGTTCGTCGTTCAGGCGCAGGCCGGACTCCTGGCGCAGCACGATGTCTGGGTGGATGGCCCGGCGCAGCCGGAAGAGGGCGCTGTGCACATCGCGCCGGGCGCGGGCCGGGGGCGCCTCCGGCCACAGCGCTTCTGCCACCTGCTCCAGCCGGCGGCTGCCGGCCAGTAGTAAGTAGAAGAACAGCTCGCGCGCCTTGTCCCAGGTCCAGTGCACGGGCTCGCCATTGATCGTCACGTTGCCGCTGCCAAAGGCACGAACCGTGATCTCCGGCAGCTCAGGAAGCGGCGCCGGCCCGGCGTCTGCCTGGCTACCGCCCCGGGCGATGATGGCGGCCAGCCGTTCCGCCGGGAGCAGGCTGGGTGATGCATCGGCGAACAGCGATGGATGCAGGCGGGCGTGCAGGTCTAGCAACGCGCCGGCGTCCAGTTCGGTGGTGATGGCCAGGGCCGCGCGCATGCCGGCCTGCCAGGGGCGGCCGGCGGCGTGATCCAGCGCCGCGCGGAGCAGGTGCGCCCCGGCCAGCTCGCGCTGCGCTCCTTGCCCGGCCAGCGCCGTCAGCGCCGACTCCAGCCGCGGACGGCCCCCGGCCTGGCCGGCGCGCGCTTGGATGTAGCCGAGCACCAGCGCACAACGTGCCTCCAGATACGGCAGGCTCTGCCGTTCGGCCAGGGCTAGGGCGTGGTGGGCGCGTTCGGCTGCCGTCTCCAGGCTGCCCGCCAGCAGCGCCGCCAGCGCCAGCCCCTCATGCAACTGGGTGACCATCCACAGGTCGCCGGCCTCCTGCATGACGGCGAGGCCCTGAGCAAAGGCGGCGCGCGCGCCCTCGGCGTCGCCTTGTGAGAGCCGCACTTCTCCCAAGGTGTGCTGCGCCGCGCCCTCTGCCCGGGCGGCGCCGGCCTCGCGCGCGTGTGCCAGCGCGGACTGAAGATAGCCCGCCGCCTCCGCGTACTCACCCCGGCCCGCGTGCGCTGCGCCCAGGCAGTTTTCGAGTTCGGCGGCGTTTCCGGGGTCACCCAGTGCCTGCCAGCGCGCCAAGGCAGAGCGATAGCGGGCGATGGCCTCGGTGACGTGGCCCGCGCGTGACAGGACAATTCCCAACGGCCACTCGCATTGGGCCGCATCGTACGCCATCCCGTGCTGGTCGAAGACCGGCAGCGCAGCGCGCAGGTGCTCGGCGGCAGCGACAAACTCCCCGGCCATACCCAACGTCGAGCCCAGATAGCGGCGGGCGACGGCGGCCAGCGCCTCGTCGTCTCCGGCGCGTTCGATGGCCTGAGCCAGCAGCGCGCGCGCCTCGGAGGTGCGTCCCTGCAAGCGGCGGACGTTGCCCAGGCAGGCCAGCGCCCAGGCGGCGCTGCGGCGATCAGCGGTCCGCTCGCCGGCATCGCGCAGCACACCGGCCAGCGACTCGGCGCGAGGGATGTCGGCCGTCATCATGGCGGCCCGCGCGGCGGTAATCAGCATCTCCGGCCGGCCGGCGGCGGCAGTGGCGGGTAGCGCGGCGACGGCAGCGGTGATCGTACGCCAGCGGCCGCCGCGCTCCAGCTCCGGCAGCGCGGCGGCGGTGAGGGCGGTTGCTGCGGCAGTATCACCGGCTTCCAAGTAGGCAGCAGCGGCGGATTGCCACTCGCCGCGGGCCGCGAGCGCCGGGGCCAGCGCTGCATAGTACCGGCGTGCCTGGGCTGGGTCCTGCCGCTGGAGCCGTGCCAGCAGGAATTCACGGAACAACTGGTGATAGCGGAAGGCGGAGCGGCCGGCACGAGAGAGAAACAGCCCGGCTGCCTCGACCGCGTCGCGCGCGGCGGCCCAATCACCCTCGCCGAGCAGGGCGCGACACAGCTCCAGGTCGGGCAGCTCCGGCACGGCGGTGGCCAGCAGGAACCGGCGTAGATAATCAGGCTGGCGGTCGAACGCCTCCGCCGCCAGGTAGCGGTACAGCTCGCCGTCACCACCGGCGAAGACGCCGCCCGCCAGCCGGTGGAGCAGGTCCGGCACCGACAGCAGGAAGCCCGCTACCCAGCCCTCGGCTCGTTCAGCCAGCGTGGCTGCCAGGGCAGGCGGTACGCCGGCGCCATGCCGGCGGAGCAGGGTGTGCAGCTCGTCCGGCGTAAAGCGCAGGTCGGCCTCGCCCAGGCCGAACAGCTCGCCGGCCACAATCAGCCGGGAGACGGTGAGATTGGGCAGCGCTCGCCCCGCCAGCACGATGCGCAGGTTGTCCGGCAGCCGCCGCAGCACCTCGTCGACAAAGGCGGTGACGGCGGCGGTGGTGTTAACATGGTGGAAGTCATCGAGCACCAGGATGACCGGCGACTCGAAGCTTCGCTCGGCCTCGGTGGTGAAGGCGCGGGCAATAGCGATGGCGCGTCGCTCGATATCCGGCGGGCCGGCCAGGGACGCCAGGGTACGGGCGCCAAAGCCGGGAGCGGGGCGCTGCAACGCCTCGACGAGAGTACTGACGAAGGTGGCGAGGTCGCTGTCACCAGGCTCGAGCGTTACCCAGGCGGGCGGCGGATCGATGTCGCGTACGAAGCCGGCCAGCAGCGTTGTCTTGCCGAAGCCGGGAGGGGCGATGACGATCTGCAAGCGGCGGCCAGCGCCGGTGTGCAGCGCATCATTGAGCCGGGCTCGCTCCAGTGTGTCGGGCCGCACGGCGGGCGGCTGGAACCTGGCGGGCGGCACGTTCCCGCCCCTTTCTGCTGATCCCGTGGGGGGCGAGTCCCTTCCCCCGCAGCATAGCACGATGACGCGCGTTCAGCAGGCTGGTCAACGCTGGCAAGCACCGCCGGTCAGCCGGTACTGCTCAGGGTAACCAGCAGGCGGCTGGCGCCCAGGTGGATGACGTCGCCGGAGCGCAGCGGGTGTGGCCGTGCCAGCCGCTCGCCGTTCACCGCCGTGCCGTTGGTGCTGCCCAGATCCATCAGCCAGTAGATGCCCTGCTCATAGCCGACCTGCGCGTGCCGCCGTGAGAGCTGCTCATCCAGAATGCAGACGGCGTTTTCCGGCGCCCGCCCCAGCAGGCCACCCGTTCCGCTCAGCGCGTAGGTGGCGCCGGTGGCTGGGCCGTCGATGACGCGTAGGTCAAGGCGGGGTACGGCCGGAGTGATGGGCGCACGGTTCGGCAGGGGCGCGTCGAGCGCGTGAAGCAGCCCGGTGACGCTTTCAGCGCCGGTGGCCGGAGGGACGGGCGTGCAGATCAATCCGGCTACTTCAGCCGGTTCCCGCGCCGGCCCGGCCACGGCAGCAGCCGGCGGGTCGAGATCACGAATCAGGCTTGTGATGGATGGCTCGGCGGGCGCGGAAGCAGGCCGCAGGCAAAAGACAAAGCCGGTGCGGCCGATGCTGGCGCGGTCACCGTCATGCAGCGGGGCACGCTCGGCGATGCGCTCACCGTTGAGCCACACGCCGTTGACCCCACCCAGGTCCTCGATCCACCAGGCGTCGCCGTCCCGATGAATGAGGGCGTGGCGGCGTGACACGGAGGCTTCGGGCACGCCGATGTGATTGTCGGGAGTGCGGCCGATGGTGGTGATCTCGCGATCCAGCGGGAATTCAAGACCGCCGTCCTGAGCCAGTACGGCGCGCGCCGTCCAGGGGCCGTTGCCTGGTAGGGCGGCTCCCGGCTGCGCCGGCATGAACAGCGTGTGCGGTCCGGCGGCGGCGCGGCGGTCTGATACCTCGCGCAACTGGTCGGCCAGCGCCCGCCACGAGCCGGCAATGGTGGCGAAGTCATCGCGGCCCAGGGTGATGACATCGACAGCAGTCACACAGCGGATGGTGGCGTTGCGCCGGCCACGGTTGAGCAATGCCGTTTCGCCGAAGTACTCGCCCCGGCCCAGCCGCGCCAGCACGTGATGGTCTCCGGAGGAGCGTTCGCGGATCACCTCCACCTCACCACTGGTGATCAGGTAGAAATGGTCGCCGGGGTCACCCTGGCGGAAGATCGTCTCCCCTTCCTCAAAGTGCGCTTTGCCGACGGTCTGGGTGCGCGCCAGGTTCAGTTGCGCCATCTCATGGGGAACGAGCAGGTCCAGCGCCCAATCGGCCCCCACCTGCAGCTTGCGGCCGAAGGACGGCATCTTCGACCAGTACACCGACCGCCACAGAAACCAGCCGAGGAAGCCCTTGGGTTTGAGGCCGAAACGCATCTCCCCCACGCCGGCGCCGTGGCCCACCAGGCACAGCTGGCCGGCGCCGGTGTAGGAGAAGGGTTTGGGCTGCCCGCCACGGATAGCGGCGGCAAGGTTGTGCGCCAGCGTCTTCCCCTGGCGCAACGCAAACTGCGCGGTGGGCGGGCTGATCGTGTCCGGGGTCGCCTGGTTGGGGACGGCGGCGTTGTCACCCAGCGCCCACACGCCGGGGAAGCCGGGCACCTGGAGGAGCGGATCGACGGCGATCTTGTCTCGCTCCCGCGGCAAGGACAGCCCTTCCAGCACCGGCGGCGGCGCGTTGCCCACTGCAACAATCAGCGTGCGCGTGGGGACTTTCTCGCCGCCCTCTAGCACCGCTTCGTGCGGGGTGGCGCTCCCCAGCCGCATCCCTAGCCGTACCTCGACGCCCCGCTTCTGTAGCTGCTTGTGTGCATACCGGGCGATACCGGCAGACAGCTCCGGGAGGATGCGCGTGCCAGAGTGCAGCAGGATGACACGGGCATGCTCGCCCCGCAATCGCGGGAAGCTGGGCAGCAGGCCGCGCACCAGGTCGTTCAGTTCGCCCGCCATCTCCACGCCGGAGAAGCCACCACCGGCGATGACGAAGGTGAGCAGCTCACGGCGCAGTGCCGGGTCCGGCTCGATGTCGGCCGCTTCCAGCATTGCCAGGGCCTGGTTGCGGATGGCGAAGGCGTCACCCAGCGTCTTGAGCGTCTTGCCGTGCTGCGCCACCCCCGGCAGCCGCGACAGGTTCACGACATTGCCGAGGGCGATGACGAGGTGGTCGTAGCCAAGGACGGCCTCCCGGCCGGTGGTGGGGGAGACGGTGGTGACCGCCCGGCGGGCGAGGTCGATACCCGTCACCTCCTCCGCGCGGAACTGGACGTTCTTCTTCAGCAGCCGCCGGATCGGCGCGACGACATGCATCGGCTCCAAGGAGCCGGCAGCGGCAGAGGCCAGCAGCGGCACGAACAGGAAGTGGTTGTCACGGTTGACGAGCGTGATCTCCGCGGCGTGGCCCAGCGACTTGGCCAGCCCGCGGGCGGCAGTCACCCCGCCGAAGCCGCCACCGAGGATCAGCACACGAACAGGAGCCGCCGGCGTCATCGCCTGCCTGCCATCAACGGCGGATACGGGGCGCCGCTCCCTGACCTAGCGGGTAGCTTTGACCTGGAGGACGCGGTGCCTGACGACACGATCCATCTCCTGGCGGCTCATCTCCGACTCGCTCATCAACTCGGCGAAGGCTGCACGATCCAGTGCCAGCACCTCCAGGGTCTCCACCGCCCGCACGGTGGCGATGCGGCGGCCGCCGTGCAGCAGCCCGATCTCCCCGAAGTACTGGCCGGGGCTGATGCGGTTGACCACGACCTCCCGCCCATCGGGCCCGGTGCGGAGCACGTCAGCGTGGCCGCGGGTGATAATGAAGAAGCGGTCAGCGTACTCGCCCTGGCGGACGGCATCCTCGCCGGCGGCGAAGCGCAGGGTTTCTAGCTTCGGCGTGGTGCGAATCAGCTGCTCTTCCGTCAGGTCAGGCAGCGCCTGCGCCAGGTATTCATCGTAGACGCGCCGCACCTGCACGAGGAAGGCGAGCACCGTAGGAACGACGACCAGCGTGTTGTAGCCGAAGTGCAGGTACGGGCGCAGGGGGAAGCTGGCGCCGCCGCCGAAGAACACGTTTTCCACCAGCCCGTTCTTGCCCATCAGCCCGGTCTTGCCGCCCGCCTCGTAAAAGGTGGTGAGCGCCGCCGTCTTGCCGGCTGGGTGAGCGGTGACGGTGTTGCCCTCGACGGTGGTCGCCCACAGTTGCTTCATGTAGGCGTACGCCTCGGCGTTATCCTGAAAGAAGATCCAGCCCAGGAACAGATGCTCGATCTCGTGGATGCTGGCTGCGCCCATTGCGATCCACAGCCAGATGTTGCCCGGGAACTTGAGCAACAGCACCAGCGCTCCCAGCCACACCGCCGTGTCCCACACCAGATGGACCGTCTCGAAGTCAAGCTGGCCAAAGACACCGCAGGCAGGCGGGCCGGTGACATTCTTGCCGCTTTGCTGCGTGGCTTCGCCCTGGGCATTGGGGATGCCGATCGTGGAGGCAGCGCGGCCGGTTGCGTCGTCGCCGGACGGACGCAGGCCGCGCTCGACCGCCAGGCGCGCATTGGCCGGGCTATCGACCGGCGGCGGGCAGGCGATCTGCCCGTCCAGGAAGCGCAGTTGGGTCACCTGGAAGGCGTGCTCACCCAGGTGCCCCACCTGCAAGGCGGTGACCACCGCGAAAACGGCCACCCAGTGGTAGTGTTTGACTTTCCACAACCCCTCGAAGAACGCCAGCGGAATCCAGGGGATCAACGTGTAGAGAGCGATGATGTACAGCGGTTGCCCTTGCAGCACGGCGCCGGCTTGCATGGCGTAGGACGCCAGCGCGGTGACCCCGACGATCCTCAGGGGGATACGCCGGAACGCGACAAACCGCTCCAGTATGCGCGAGTACCGCATTGGTCTCCCTGTCTGCTCTGTCTGCGGTTTCACTGCGAAGGCCGCCCCGGCCCGCGCGGGCCAGAGCCGTTGACCGGCGGCGGGTGCTGTGCCGCCGCTCGGCGCTCACGTTTGGTTTGGCGGTTGTGCAGGATCTTGAGGATGAACACGGCATCGACGGCGATCACGATCAGCGTCATACCGGCCGCTAGCGGAACGCGATCAATCCAGTCGGATCGCTCGACCCGGCGGCCCTCCGGCTGGGCGGCCGGTGCGTCCGGCGGCGGCGGGCTGGACGCCGCCAGTGCCGCCGCCGGCAGCGCAAGGGCCGCCAGCAGTGTGAGGGCGCCCATCACCACAACAGCAGCTTGACGGCGCATTGACCAGACTCCATCGGCGCCTGCGCTCTGGATGGTACACACGCGCGGGATGCGCGCAAGCATAGCAGCGGCGTCACCCCGCCAACAAGCCCAGCCGGTGCTATGTAGCCTACGGGAGGCCTGCCGTGCATCACGCCGTACGTAGGACGCACCACCGGCCGTCCCCTCGTACACCCCACGCTGTCTCGGATGCGACGGACAGGGGACGTTTGCCGGTCAGCGATGCGTCACACCGGCATACCGGAGTATCTGCGGGCTTGTTTCAACCGGGCAGCAGGAGCGGGGCATCCGCCACCCTGCGGGGATCACGTCGGCCGTGCTCGGAGAATCACGGCGGCGGCCCTCCTATCGCGCCACGGTGGTGAGGCGATACACGATGCCGGTGTTGTAGCCCGTGAGGTACATTTCACCCTGCTCGTCTTCCCCGAAGGAGCTGATCTGGAAGCTGGCTTTCAGCAACTCGGTGGCAGTACGGCCGGCGCCGGTGTCCGGCGAGAGCGCCCAGATGCGGCCGGAGCAGTAATCGCCAAACAGGTAAGCGCCTTCCAGCGCCGGATAGGCGGCGCCGCGGTAGACATAGCCGCCCGTCACCGAGCAGCCCAGGCTGTGATCGTACTCGTGCACGGGGCGCACCAGGCCGTTTTGATCACAGCCGGAGCTGGGGCGGAAGCAGTGTGTGCCCTCCATGATGCTCCAGCCGTAGTTCTCGCCGCCGGCGCTGCCCGCGGGCTGGAGGTTAATCTCCTCCCACTCCCCCTGCCCCACGTCCGCGATCCACAGGTCACCGGTGATGCGGTCGAAGCTGTAGCGCCAGGGGTTGCGCAGCCCCGTCGCCCAGATCTCCGGGCGGATATCGCTTCGGCCGGCAAAGGGGTTGCCCGCAGCGATGGCGTACGGCTCGCCGCTGTCCACATCCAGTCGCAGCATCTTGCCCAGCAGCGCCATTGCATTCTGTGCCGTACGCTGCGGGTCGCCCCCGCCACCACCATCGCCTGTCCCCACATACAGAAAGCCATCCGGCCCAAACGCCAGCATCCCGGCGTTGTGGTTGGCGGCGAAGTCCGGCAAGGCCAGCAGCACGCGGCCACCGGCGGCGCCGGCGCGGTTGGGGTCGGCGCTGACGTGGAACTCGGCGATGGTATTGTCGCTGTTGTGGGCGGTGTAGTTGACGAACAGCCGGCCATTCTCGGCGTAGCGCGGGTGAAAGACGAGGCCGAGCAGCCCCTGTTCGCCGCCGGCCCGCACCCGGTCGCGGATATCGAGGAAGATCTCCGGTAGCAGCGCGCCACCCTGGATGATCCGCACTGTGCCGCCCTGCTCCACCACAAACAGGCGGCCGGAGCCATCCGGCGCGCTGGTCACGAACAGCGGCCGGTTGAGCCCCGAGGCCACCGGCTCCAGTACCAGCTGGAACGATGCCGGGTCGAACGGCTGCGCGCGGCGCGGTGCGGTCCGGCCGGCGCGGACAACGGGGGTGCCGGCGCCGGGCCCGCCGTTGCCGGAGAGGACGGGCGTGCCGCGGGGCGCGGCGGCCTGCGGGGCGTCATCGTCGCAGGCAGTGGCGGCTATCGCCGTCAGTGTCAGGAGCAGCGCAAGCAGCAGTTTGAGTCGCATCCTAACCCTCCCCATGGAGCAACGACCTTAGTGTAGTGCACCGTCTCCGCGTGCTCCGCCGCTGCCAGGAGTACACTGGCCGCGAACCGAAATATCAACAAGGAGACGGCGGGCCATGCCTGAGGTCGTGATCGTTGAGGCAGTGCGGACACCGATGGGCAGGCGCAACGGCGGGCTGGCAGGGGTGCACCCGGTCAACCTGGGCGCGCACGTGCTCAAGGAGCTGGTCTCTCGCGCCGGGGTCGATCCCTCACTGGTGGAAGACGTCACCTTTGGCTGCGTGGGCCAGGTGGGCGAGCAGGGGGTGAACATCGGACGCAATGTCGTGCTCACCGCCGGCTTTCCGTACACCGTGCCGGCTATGACCGTGGACCGGCAGTGCGGCTCCAGCCAGCAGGCGATCCACATCGCCGCCAATCTCGTGCAGAGTGGCACCGTCGACATCGCCATCGGCGCTGGTGTCGAGAACATGAGCCGCGTGCCGATGGGCACCAGTACCGCGACCGGCGGCGATCCCTTCCCGCCGGAGCTGATGGCGCTGTATGACCTGACGCACCAGGGCATCTCGGCGGAGAAGATCGCCAAGCAGTGGGGCATCAGCCGGCGCGAGGCCGATGAGTTTGGCGCGCTCAGCCAGCAACGGGCGGCCCGTGCCCAGGCCGAAGGGTTGTTCGATGCCGAGATCGTCCCCGTGCCTGTGATGGTGGATGGCGAGCCACGGCTGATCGGCCGCGATGAGGGTATCCGCCCCGGCACCACGGCAGACACGCTGGCCGGGCTCAAGCCGTCGTTCCTGCCGGACGGTATCCTCCACGCCGGCAACTCCAGCCAGATCACCGACGGCGCGGCGGCCGTGCTGCTGATGACACGCGAGAAGGCGCAGGAGTTGGGGCTTCGCCCGCGCGCCCGCATCGTGGCCCAGGCCGTTGTCGGCTCGGACCCGGAGCTGATGCTCACCGGCCCGATCACAGCGACACCGAAAGTGCTGGATAAGGCTGGGCTGTCGCTATCTGATATCGATGTGTTCGAGATCAACGAGGCGTTCGCGCCGGTGGTGCTGGCTTGGGAGCGCGAGCTGCGCCCGGATATGTCCAAGGTCAACCCCAACGGCGGCGCCATCGCTCTCGGCCATCCACTGGGGGGCACCGGCGCGCGGCTGATGACGACGATGCTGCACCACCTGGAGCGCACCGGCGGCCGCTACGGCCTGCAAACCATGTGCTGCGGCGGCGGTATCGGCACGGCCACCATCATCGAGCGGCTGGAGTAGTGTTGCCTCGCCCGCGGGCCGGCTCCGTTCCGGCGGGCTTGGAACGGCTCGCGTTCGTCCCGCGGTCCGGCGCCCTTAGTATCACCTGCTTCCGCATGACCGATGATGCGTAGACCGCGGGGCAGGAGACCATCCGCCGGCCCGGCCAATGACGTGTGCCGCGCCTGAGAGCGGCCTATCATCGCCCTTGCGCCGACCGGCGCTGGAAGAATGCTGCCTGCCGGTTGCCCCTGCTGTGGTCCGCTATGAGTTGCGGCCGGCGTCTGCCTGCGTCCCGCCGGGCTGGGCTCCGGAGTCCGAGAAGCCATCGCGCCGGCACGTGCGACCGCTTCAGAGGCCGTGCTGCAGGATGACTGCGATTCCCGGCTGATCGATGTGTGGCCCGGCCCGCCCGTCCTTGGAACAGTTGACGTGCTGGTGGCGGCTACGCGCCGGCGGTCCGCTCCTGGTTCGAGCGCCGGAACCTGCATACCGGCAGGCGCCAAATGTGGCGGGGCAAGGCTGCGCCGCCGGATGGACGCTGGATCAGCGCTGCGGCAGAATGGTGCGGCCTCCGGCTCCGGAGAGCCCGCCCCGGCGCAGAATTCACGAGGCGAGGTGCTCGATGCCACTGGACCCTCAGGCCAAGCAGATGCTCGATCAGCTGGCAGCGCTGGGGCTGCCGGCGTACAACACGCTGACGCCCATCGAGGCGCGCGCGCAGGCTGCGGCTGCACGGGCCACGGCCCCCGGCGAGCCTGTCGCACACGTCGTAGACCGCAGCATCCTCGTTGATGGCGGCGCGATCAGCGTGCGGCTGTACACTCCGGCGGGCAGCGGGCCGTTCCCGGCGCTGGTGTTTTTCCACGGCGGCGGCTGGGTGCTGGGGAGCGTGGAGGGCTCCGATGCGACCAGCCGGTCTCTGGCGAACGCCGCCGGGTGCGTCGTCGTCTCCGTCGAGTACCGGCTTGCGCCGGAATCCAAGTTCCCGGTGCCGGCGGAGGACTGCTACGCCGCGACCTGCTGGACAGTGGAACAGGCCGCCTCGCTCAACATCGACGTGGGCCGGGTGGCGGTGGGCGGCATTAGCGCCGGTGGCAACCTGGCGGCGGCGGTGACGCTCATGGCGCGAGACCGGGGCGGTCCGCGGCTGGCGCATCAGCTCCTGGTGGTGCCGGTCACCAACCGCGACTTCACCACTGCTTCCTACCAGGAGAACGCCGCCGGCTATGGACTGAGCCAGGAGGCAATGGCCTGGTTCTGGGATCATTACTTGCGTACGGATGACGATGCGCACGACCCCTACGCTGCGCCGCTGCAGGCGGCGAACCTCAGCGGTCTGCCCCCGGCCACTGTGCAGACCGCCGAGTGCGACCCCCTGCGCGATGAGGGCGCGCAGTATGCGCAGGCACTGGCGGCGGCGGGTGTGCCGGTGCAGTACACCTGCTATGAGGGCATGATTCATACCTTTTTCAGCATGGCGACGCTGCTGACCAAGGGACGGCAGGCGGTGGATGACGCCGCCGCTGCGCTGCGTACGGCCCTTGCCCGGCCGGCGGTGTCTGCCGGCGATTGAGAGAAGGCTTCCGAGTAATAGGCAGCCAAAGGAGAGCGCCATGTTCAAGGGTGTCGATCACATCGTGCTGGCGGTGAAAGACCTGGACGCCAGCATTGCCCACTTCGCGAAGGTGTACGGCGTCCCCGCCACCGATATCGGAGAGCCGCCGGGAGCAGGCTTCCGCAACGCCTACTTCCGCTTCGGTGGCGACAGCGGCTACGTGGAGCTGGTCGCCCCCACCAACGAGACCGGGCCGGTGGGTCGCCGTGTCGCCGCTTCCGGCGAAGGGGTGTACCTGATCGCCCTGGCCGTTGACGATCTGCCGGCGACGCTGAACAACCTGCGCGAGCAGGGTATCCGCCTGGTGGGAGATCCCGGCCCGGGCCAGCCGGTGCGCGGACAGGTGTTTATCCACCCCACCGCCGCCGGTGGCGTACTGACCCAGCTCGTACAGCGCTGACCGGCCCGCTGTCCCGCACTGCCGGACCTGTCGCGCGATGCCCGTGGTGGCGGCACGCGTGTTTCCCTACGACGAAGCGCGTACCGCCCGACAGCGCCGGGAGATGACTGCGGTCACAATCAGGGTGAGGCGGCGGAACCCGCACTGCTCCGCCGTCGGGGAGGCGGGACATGCGCCGCTTCACCCGCGCACTGCTCATCCTCACCCTGATCCTGGCTGCCGGCCGGGCATCCGCGCAGGCGGCAGCGCCCTCGGTGGAGGACGCCATCCGCGCCGCCATCGAAGCGGATGGCGCTGTCTATGCCGGCCCGTGCGCAGACACCCGCTCGCCCGATGACCTGGACAAGGTCTGTTCGCGCCACATCGCCGAGCAGGAAGGCGTGCACGCCTATCTTGCCGGGCGCACCTTCTCCGAGTTCACCACCTGGCTGTTCGTGCAGCAGACCGGCGAAGGCTGGCAGGTCAGCGGCAGCGCGCCGCTGAACTTCCTGGCGCAGGACATGCAGATCCCGTGGCCATGAGGAGTTACCCCATTCGCCATGCGGGTATACCACCCCTGCCCCATGCCGGCGGCACGCGTTCTGCCTGATGCTTTGATTGGCAACTCCCCACCGCCGCCGGCGCACGCTGCCTGACAGCCGGTCGCCGGCCGGCTGCCGATACTGCCAGCAGACGCCGGACCGCTCCGGTGCTCGCCACCATCACGGTGGAGGAACCCGATGGACCTGTTGATGATGCATGCCCTCAACGCGGAGCGTGCCATTGACCTGCAACGGGCTCAGCGCCGGCGCGATCACGGCGGCGTCATCACCGGGACGGCGGGCACACGCCGCCTCGTCCGGATGCTCGCGTGCCGGCTCCGCGGTCTGCGGCGCTACTGCAGGCGAGCGCCGGTATGGAGCGATCCAGCCCGCCCATCAGAGAGGGGAGGAATCGCGATGATGACCTGTGCACTGTGCAAGTTCGACACGCCGCTGGATGACGTTGTGCTGGCCGGCCCGGCCGGACGCTGCGTGTGCCTGCGCTGCTACAGCCGCGAGACCGGCACCACCCGCCGCATGTCCGGCGCGCTGGAACAACGGTTGCGGGGCGTGCTGGAGCATGTCTGACGGCGCGAACTAGCGCACCGCGAGATACGTATCGACGGCGGCAGGATCGCGGATCTCCTGCCGCCAGTTACTGCCAAACAGCACCCGGTCACCGCGACGGCTGGACGTGGCGTGCGGCTCGGCAAAGTAGTTACTGCGGTCGCTGTCCTCGGCGCCGGGACCGAAGCGACGGCTGCGGTGATGCGCCAGCCGCTCCACCGTGCCGCTGCCGTCCAGCTTCACCCAGAACACTTCATCTTCTAACGGCTGCCAGTCCATGCCACTGTCGGTCAGCCGGCCTGGCCCGTCGTACGTGCTGATCAGGCACCAGCCCGGCCGCCCCTCGGCCCGGCAGGAGACGTGGGACTCGAACGCCCAGTAGAAGTCCACCAGCGCCGTCTCGCGCCCGTCCGCCAGGCGCACGGCGCGGATGCCGCTGCGGTTGGTGTCTGGGTCATACACGCCGATGACCAGCACCTCATCGCCGTTCTCGTCCAGCCCGAGATCGCTGTGACCGGGACCGAGCCCGCGCTGCCACAGGAAGGTGAAGTCCCGCCGGTAGACTTCCACCCCATGGAAGCGGCGGCTGACCGTATCGGCATAGTCCACGACCACATAATTCCCGAGCGGTGAGATGGATACCCAGTCAAAGTCATCCAGCGGGGGGAGCGCCAGACCTGCGATCGCCCGGCCTTCCGCCAGGTCAAACACCACGAGGTCGTCATAGCTTACTTCACCGCTGTCTTCGTCATACGAGCGGCCGGCAAAGGCGTAATAGCGGCCATCGCGCGAGACGTCCCCTTCCCCACGCGTGTCGGCAAACGTCCAGGCTGAGAAGTCCGCCACGAGCCGGTCATCTCCGCCGGCGATATTGAACGCACGTAGGCTGTTGCCGGGGTTGTAGTAGATCACGGCGGGGTCAAGCGGGTGCCAGATCACATCGTCCCCGTCCACACCCGGGAGTGCGCGCAGAAAGGCGCCACTGATACCGTCGTACAGCAGCGCCATGCCGTCGCCCGCGCGCAGCAGCAGCAACGACTCATCGGCATTCCACGCCTGGCGGCGAGAGTACTGCGGCACGATGCCCTCGTAGCCCGTTGCCCGCGCGTCGGTGAGGCGGGTCAGGCGCGCGCCGGTGGCTGGGTCGATCACCGACTCCCCGGCGGCCGGTCTCGCGAGGTCAGGCATGGGTAGCGACGGTTGGGCGCGGACCGCGCTGGACCAGGCGGTCAGTGCTGCGATCAAGACCAGCAAGAGACGTGCGCGCACGGCAGACCCTCCTTCCACGCTCCTCCCCGCTTACTATGCGGGTCCGGCGGGCGGCTGAGCATCGGGCAACCTCAGCGGTCTGGGTCAGGTAGACTCTCTCAGGAGAGCGCAGCATGCAGGACGCGCGGACCGTCACGTTTCGCGAGCGGCTGGAGCGGGAGTTACCCGGGTGGCTGCAGGACGGCCTGATCACCCAGGAGCAGGGCCGCCGCATCCTGGCGCGCTACCCAGCAGCGCAGAGCGAAGACCGCGCCTTTCGCCTCAACCGGCTGACGGCTTTCATCGCCACCACCGGCGCGCTGGTGTTCGGCGCCGGCGTGGTGCTGTTCTTCTCCACCAACTGGGACGTGATCCCCACGTGGTTCAAGGTGGCGCTGGTATATCTGTCCACGGCCGGCGCGTACGCCGCGGGCTACGTATTGCGTTTCCGGTCGCGCATGATGCCGCGTGTGGGCGAGGCGCTGATCCTGCTGGGAGCGTTGCTGTTCCAGGCGGGCATCTTCCTGCTGGCCCAGATCTATAACCTGCCTGTCGAGAGCCCCTCGATCCTCGGCTTCGGCGCGCTCGGTATCCTGCCACTGGCTTATGCCGTCGGGCTGCGCTCGGCGCTGGCGGTAGGATTGCTCGATGCGCTGGCGTGGATTGGCTGGGAGATAGTCAACACCTACACGGACGAGCCGGCGGCGGCGGTGGCGCTGCCGGTGTATCTAATCGCCGGTGTGGTGCTGTTTGCGCTGGGCGGGCTGCACCGCCCCAGCCGGGCGCTGGCCGGGTTCCGTGCGGTGTACGAGGTACTGGGCCTGCTGACGGCACTGGCCGCCGCCTATGTGCTGTCCTTCGGCGACCTGTGGGACGAGATCGATGACGACGTAGCCGCGCTCGATGCGCCGGCGTGGTTCCTGCTGGTCGTGGCGCTGGGGGTGGTGGCGGCACTGTCGCTGGTGTGGCGGCCGGAGCGCGGGACGGACCGGACGACGGCCGGGCAGGCGAGCGCGGCGCTGGCCGTGGTGACGCTGGCAGCCGCGGCGGTGCTGGCCGCGGATGGGGCCCGCTTCTATCCGGCGGCCTTCAACCTGCTGTTCTTCGGGCTGGCGCTGCTGGCCTGTGTGCTCGGCTACTTGCGCGGTGCGGCGCGGTTCATCAATATCGGCATTCCTGCGCTGGCGCTGGGGCTGGTGACCCGCTACGTCGATGTGTTCGGCGGCCTGCTGCCCGCCTCTGCGGCCTATCTGACAGGCGGGGCGCTGCTGCTGGTGGTGGCGGTGGTGCTGGAGCGGGTGCGGCGGCGGCTGTTGGTTGCGGCCGAGGAAGCGGAGGGCGGCGTATGACGCGGGTCTCCGTTCGCTTCCTGGGCGTGGTTGCGCTCCAGTTTCTGATACTCACCGCCGTCATCGGCTACAACCAGTTCACGACTTGGACCGGCGAAACCGTGCGCCTGCGGGTAGAGCCGGTTGACCCGCGCGATCCCTTCCGTGGGCACTACGTCAATGTCCAATACGCAATCTCGGTGCTGGATTTGCGGCGGATAGCAGGCGACGAGGCGTTCTTCTTCCAGGGCGACGACATCTACGTGGAGCTGGCCCCGGATACGGATGGCCTGTGGCAGGCGGTGGACGCCCACCATGAGCGGCGTGATGTTGCCGGCGGGCACGTGCTCATTCGGGGCGAGGTGCGCAGTTTGGATTTTCCGGCGCCGGCGCATGTCACCTACGGCATCGAGCAGGTGTTTATCTCCGAGGGTGGCGGTCCACTGATCGAGGAAGCGTCGCGCACGCCCGGGCGGACGGTGGCGGTAGAGGTCAAAGTCGACCGTTACGGCCGTCCCGTCGCCCGCCGGGTGTTGGTGGACGGCAGGCCCGTCCGCTGAGCGCGGGCAGGGGGAGCAATGGCAGAGATCGAGATCCGGCCCGCGACACCAGCGGATGTGCCGCATATGGAGCGGCGCTGCTGGAAAGGCGGTGAGGCCGAACTGCTGGACCGGATAACCGGCCAGGGCACCTGCGCGTTGCTAGCGCTGGACAGAGGCCGGCCGGTGGCACAGCTCGGCGTCCGCGCTTACCGCCCCAACGTTCGCTCGCCCGGCGGCCTGCATGATGGCGCGTGGTGGGCGGATCTGGCCGGGATCGAGACCCAGGTAGCATTGCCTGAGCGCACTGCGATGCTCGGCTGCTGGCATGTCGGGCGGGTACGCGGACCGGACGGAACTGAGCGAGAAGCGCCGGAATACCGCGGGCAAGGGCTGGGCACGGCACTCCTGCGGGAGGCGGTGGCCTGGCTGCGCTCCGGGGCGGCGCCGTTCGATGCGCTGGCGGCGAAGGCAGCCACCATCGACACTCCGGTCTACCTCGGATGGCTCGGCGGCCTGCCGCGGTCGTTGTTCCTGGAACTCGGCTTCCGGGACCTGGGCGCCTTCACCGACCCCTACCTGGCGGCCGAGCCGGAGGCCGTGCCTGAAGCGGCGCGCGACCCCCAGCAGGCACGGTTTCACCTGGTCGTGCTGGAACGATGAGTGACGGCCAGCGCGCGCTGCCGCTCCGCTGGTCTGAGCAGGCCGCCTGCCGCCGGTGGGGTAGAAGCAGGGCGGCCGTCACACACCTCCGGCCGATCACAGCCGGAGCGAGGCCGGACGGGTGGGGACGGCCGGCCGGCTGGGCGAGCCGGACAGCGCATTTCCCGGCCAGAACAGGCCGTGACCCATGACATCACCGGGGCGGTCGCCGGTGGCCGCCGCCGTCGCCGCCCGCTGCTCTAAGTCCTGGTTGGTGGCGCGCTGGTACGGACGGAGTTGCTCTTGTGCCAGCGCCACATACATATCTTCCAGGCTCTGGTAGAACCGCATCCACTCCATCACCAGGTCCGGCCGGTCGTTGCCGGGGACCTGTGGGACCACTTCCGCGCGTGTGTTGGCGTACATGACCCACCTCCCGTCGCGGGGACGGGACAGAGACCGCCGATGCTGCTGCCCCTCATGCTCAGTATGCGAGCAACCGGCCGGTCGGTGTGTCAGGCAATACTGGCAGCGGCTGTCAGGATGCGGGCGCGATCGCACGCCGGTGTGTGCTTGCGCTCTGGGCGGCGGCTGGGCACACCAAACGATGGCTCACCCCGCTGTGTCGACAGCGTCCGCTCAAGCTGGCGCTCGATATCCTCGACCGCCAGGCGGACGGCATCGTCCGCCGTCTCCGCTGCCTGGTGGCTGATCGGGTGACCGTCCAGCGGACCGAGCTGCAACCGCAGAACCACTTCAGTCCGCCGCTGCGGTGGATACGCAGTAGATACCAGCATCGCCGCCGGTTCCGGATGCTGCCGCCGCCGCTCCAGGGAATCCAGCCGCGGATCAATGCGCGCTTGCTCGCGCTCGCTGAGGGTGACGTTCCGCAGCTTGATGCTCCGATTGAGCGTCATGACCGCACGTCCCGTCCCGTGATCTGCGGTTCATCAGTCGCCGGTGCAGCGCGAACCAGCAGCACCGGCACGCCGGCCCGCACCACCTGCTCGGCCACGCTGCCCATCACTAACCGGTGCAGCCCGCCGCGCCCATGCGTGCTCATCACCGCCAGGTCTACCCCGCCGCCGCCCAGCACCTCGGTGAGCACGGCGCCGGGGGCGCCCCGGAGCACCATCGCCTCGATGCGTACATCAGCCGGCAGTGTGGCGCGGACCTCAGCCAAGTACAGCCCGGCTGCCCGCCCGTGCTGCTCCTCGATGCGCGCCACATCGAGCAGCACGCCCGCGCCGTCGATGGCGGCCTGTCCGGCAGGTCCAGGCGGCGCTACGCGCAGCAGGGTCACTGCTGCCTGCGCGGCGCGTGCCAGGTCCATGGCCGGCGCAAGTGCGGCCTCCGCCACCGGCGAGCCGTCGAGCGGCACGATAATCCGTCGCAGGGCGGCGACCGTCTTCCCAACCGGCGGCCGGATCACCAGCGTGGGCCGCAGGCTCTCGCGCAGCACACGGCCGGCCACACTACCCGCAACGAGGCGGGCGATACCGCCGCGGCCGTGCGTGGCCATCACCACCGCTGCCACGTCGAGCCGGGCCGCCATCTCCAAGATCACGGTGGCCGCCTCGCCCTCTAGCGTCCGGGTGTCCACACGCAGGCCGGCGGCGCGCAGTGGCTCGGCGATACCCTCCAGGTAGGCCGTGGTCTCGGGCTCGGACCGGCTACGGGCGGGTGGCAGCGGGCGGGCCAGGAGCAAGGTCAGCGCCGCGCCGGTGGCGCTGGTCAGTGCCCGCGCGTATGGCAGCGCCGCCTCGCTGTTCGGCGAGCCATCCAGGGGAACCAGGAGCCGCTTCCACGCCATGGCGGTATCCCTCACAGCCCCACCATCCGCCGTCCCGGAGGAGTGCGCTCCGCTTCACCTTCCCCGCTCGGCAATCTCCCCAGCTGCCCGACGCCGGTTACTCGAAATGCTCCCGGTAGAACGCCAATACGCGGTTCGCATACTCATCTGGGAAGAGCTTGCGGGCGTCTGCGTGTCCAGCGTCGGGGACAAGCCACAGTTCCTTTGGCCCTGGCGCCGCCGCGTAGAGCCGCTCACCGGCGCGTACCGGCATCTCCGTGTCCGCTTGATCCTGGATGATGAACACCGGCCGCTGCCCGATCGTGGCGATGGCGTCAATCGGGCGGATCGCGTCTGCGTCGGCATTCACTCGCTGCTCGACGATGAAGACGGTAAGCGGAGCGAAGGGAAACGATGGCAGGTCGATGAAGTGCTCGAAGGCGCGGTCTACGGTCTCGCGCAACGTGGTGAAGGGGCTCTCCGCGACGATGGCGGCGATAGCAGGGTCGGCGGCCATGGCGAGGATACCGGAGGAGGCGCCAAGCGAGACGCCCTGCACGGCAATGCGGTGCGCGTCCACCCCCGGCCGGGACTGTAGGTATGCCACAGCGCCGCGGACGTCGAGTGGCTCGCGCGCGCCCATAGTGGTGCCGCTGCCGCCGCTCTGTCCGCGGCCGCGGAAGTCAAACAGCAGCACGTGGTAGCCAGCGGCGTTGAGATAGGCGGCGTGTGGCAGCAACTCCGCCCGCGACCGGCCGAAGCCGTGGAGCAGCACCACGCCCGGTGCGCCCGGCTGTCCCGGCACGAACCAGCCGGCCAGCGGTGTGCCGTCCAGGCTGGTGAAGGTGACCTCCTCGGTCACGCCGGCAAAGGGATACTCTGACAGGGTGTGATCCTCCACCGCCGGCGCCGGGTGAATCGTGCGTTCCGAGCCTACCCAGCCGACCGCGCCCAGCACTGCGACGGCCAGTGCCAGCACGACGCCGGCGCTAACCAGCAGCGCCGTTCGGTGACGGCGTGGCCATGAGCGGTGGTCCGCTTGTTTCAGAGTGGCGGCACGATGGGGGAGCAGCGACCGCACCGAATGCATCTCTGACCTCCTCTGCAGGCGGGCAGTGTCAGCCTAGCGCCGTTCGTGGTGGCTGTATGCCGGGCGCCGCCCGGAAAGACTGCCATCCTGTCCGGCAGTGGCAGACATTCGTGCGTCTCGTTCCAGCGGAAAGGGCTGTGCTACGCTCAGCGCATGGATGTAGGCATCATCGGGCTGGGGCAATCCGGCAAGACCACGGTGTTCAATGCGGTGACGCGAGGCAAGGCGCAGACCGGCTACGGCGGCGGCCACGAGCCCAATATCGGCGTGGTCAAGGTACCGGACCGGCGGCTGGACGTGCTCACTGCCATGTACCACCCCAAGAAGACCACCCCGGCGGAGATCCGCTACATCGACTTTCCTGCTGCCGGCGCCAACTTCGGTAAGGGTGAGGGGCCAGGCGGCCAGTTCCTGGGCGAGGTGCGCAAGGCCGATGCGCTGATCCATGTGCTGCGCGCCTTTGCTGACCCCTCGGTGCCCCACCCGGAGGGCCGGGTCGACCCGGCGCGCGACGCCGCCACCATGGACCTGGAGCTGGCCTTCGCCGACCTGGCGCTGATCGAGCGGCGGCTTGACCGGTTGACCGCCGAACTGCGCTCCACCAAAGCCGGCGAGCGCGGCCAGGGCGAGCGGGAACGGGCGCTGCTCGAGCGGCTGAAGGCCGCACTGGAGGCGGAGACGCCGCTTCGCGCGGTGCCGCTGTCAGAGGAGGAGCACAAGCTTGTCTCCGGCTACCGCTTCCTCACCCTGAAACCGCTGCTGCTGCTGCTCAACGCCGGCGAGGAAGATGTGTCCCGCCGCGAGGATCTGGAGGAGGCGTTGCGGGCACGCTATCCCCAGCCTCATACCGAGGTGGCGGCGCTGTGCGGCAAGCTGGAGATGGAGCTACTGGACCTCTCTGCCGAGGAGGCGGCCGAGTACCGTGCCGATCTCGGCCTGGGGGAAGAGACAGGGCTAGACCGCGCGATTCGTCTCTCGTATGACCTGCTCGGCCTGATCTCGTTCCTCACCTCCGGACCGGACGAGTGCCGTGCCTGGACGGTAGAGAAAGGCGCCACCGCCCCGCGTGCCGCCGGCAAGATTCACTCCGACCTTGAGCGCGGGTTTATCCGCGCCGAAGTTGTGCGCTACGAAGATCTAGTCGCCTGCGGCTCCGAAGCCGAGGCCAAGAAACGTGGCCTGCTCCGCACCGAAGGCAAGAGCTACGTCGTCCAGGATGGCGACGTGCTCCACATCCTGTTCAACGTGTGATGGTGCAGTCAGCCGGCAGCCGTCCGCGAGGATGATGCGCTCGTGCGCCTGGAGAGCGTGGAGGGCGCACGAGTCAGCGTGCCGCGCCTCCGCTGTGCGGTCGCCGCCCGGGAACCTACCGCACGAACCGTGCCGGTTGGCTTCAGCCCTCGCCCGTCACGGCGGACCCGTCACCAGCTGCTGTGCCTGCTCCCAGACCGAACACCTCAGCCAGCAGCTCATACGAGCGGATTCGGGCGGCGAAGTCGTACGTGATGGTGACGACGACGAGTTCCTCGGCGTCGTAGCGTTCGGCGAGTTGTTCCAGTTGGGTGCGGCAGTGGCTGGGACTGCCGTAGATGGAGCGGGTGCGCATGTAATCCAAGTACGGTACGTCTGCGGCCAGCAGCGGGCGGGCGGCCGCTTCCTCTGGCGAGGGCACCCCGCCACGCCGGCCCTGATCGGCGCCCAACCGCCACACCCAGCGGCTCATCGCCAGCCGCTCTGCCTCTGCGTCCGTTTCGGCGCAGGTGACCGACACACCCAGCGCAGCCCGCGGCGTGCTGCGTATCGCTGAGGGGCAGAAGTGGTGCTTGTAGCCGCGGATGATGTCTTCGCCGCCCTCCGGTGTGATGAAGTGGGCAAAGCAGAAGGACCAGCCGAGCTGCGCCGCATACGACGCACCCGCTCCGGTGGAGCCCAGCATCCACAACTCCGGCATTCCCTGGATCTCGGGTGTGGCGTGTACATCGCGGAAGGGGTGATGCGGCGGCAGCGCGCCGGTAAGATAGCCCTCCAGGCCTTGGAGTTGCTCGCCGAAGTGTTCGATGCCAAGCGCGCCGGGGCCGTGCGTCAGCGCCGCGGCGGTGCGGTGGTCGCTGCCCGGCGCCCGGCCGACGCCCAGATCGATGCGCCCGGGAAAGAGCGCCTCCAGCACGCGGAACTGCTCGGCCACCTTCAGCGGGCTATAGTGGCTGAGCATCACGCCGCCGGATCCGGCACGAATGCGGCGGGTGCGCGCAGCAATCTGACCGATGAGCATCTCCGGCGCCGAGCCCGCCAGCCCCTGACTGTTGTGGTGCTCCGCTACCCAGTAGCGGTGGTAGCCCAGCCGGTCACACGCCTCTGCCAGCAGCAGCGTCTCGCGCAGCGCCTGCGCCGCGGTGCCTCCCTTTCGGATCGGTGATTGGTCTAAGACAGACAGGCGCATACGTGCTTCGCTCACCACTGATCTTGGAGGAGGAAACGCTCGATGGTTTGGGCGGTGCGCTCCTGCGCTTCCCACATGAAGTTGTGGGCCGTTCCGGGAATGGTGACCAGACGGGCGCCGGGGATGCGCGCGGCGATGCGTCGGCTGTTCTCCGGCAGGACGAGGATGTCACGGTCGCCGGTCAGGACCAGGGTCGGGGCGGCGATCTGCCCCAGCCGCTCGGCAACATCGAAGCGCGCGATCGCCTCCATTTGCTGGCGCAGGGTGATGACGGGAGTGGGCCGGGCCAGCAGCCGGTCTGTCATCTTTTCCAGGAAGTCCTTGCGCTGGTGGCGCGTCTCCTCGGTTGTCATGGCGGCCCACATGCCGGCGATGGCGTCGTGCGGGGTGGTGCCGCGTGGGGGCATCAGCAACGCTACCACCTCGGGTGCGGCTGGTACGGCGAGCGTGCCGCCGGGATGGGTGCAGCCCAAGATCAGCCGGTCCACCCGCTCGGGGTGGCGCAGCGCCAGCTCCTGGGCGATCATGCCGCCCATCGACGCGCCGAAGACATGCGCCCGCCGGACGCCAGCCAACTCCAGCAAAGCCGCCGCGTCGTCCGCCATCGTCGCGATCTCGACCGGGCCGTCACGCTTCTCGCTCGCGCCGGTGCCGCGGTTGTCCGGGGCGAATACCCGAAACGAGCGCGCCAGCCGGTCTATGAACTCCTGGCTCCAGAAGGCGGCCGGAGCGCCGAATCCCATGATCAGCAGCAGTGGCGGCCCGTTGCCCTGCTCCTCGTAGTGCAGGCGGATGCCGTTGGCGGTGCATTCGGGCATGTTGCACTCGTCTTCGCTGCGCGCGGGCGCCGGCCGGCCGGTCCGCGGTCTCCGGCTATGCCCGCTCCAGCGCCTGGGCGATCTGCTCGCGGTGTTCGCGGTCGTGCCCGGCGATATGCTCGCGCAGATAGTCGGCAATGGAGGCGTCGCGGCCGGGCCAGGGGCTGGCGGTGTACAGGCGGGTGGCGCCCAGATTGGCAGCGAACACCATGATCGCGCGGAAGCCGTCGGCCATCTCCTCGAGGACCTTGTCCGTAGGGGCGCCGCGCCGCTCCTCCACGAAGCGCCGGTTCCACTCGGCGGTGTTCTGGTCGGTGACGCGGAGGTCCTCGGGCAGCTCGCGGCCCTCCAGGCGCAGTGGCAGCACGCGCAACATCCACTTCTGCCAGCCGGCAATGTGGCCCAACACATCCTTGACCGACCAGGCGCCGACCACACCCGGGCGCTCCAGCGCTACCGTATGCAGGCCGCCGACCGCGTCGAGCAAGGCAGCGCGCTCGCCCCGGATGTCATCAAATACGCTTGCCATCCTGACCTCACGGACACGGCCGGCGCGGGTGTACCGGGGCGTTGCGCCGCCGCTCACGCCGATCATACCCGCTGGCGGGGGAAGGATGAAGGATGGCGGTTCTCGCCCCCGCCCGGCGGCTACCGCAGCAGGCCGCCGGGGGGCGCTTCGCTGCTCTCCCGCGGTAGTTCATCGAGCGACGGCGGCGGGGTTGGGCTCGGGGTCGGGCTTGGGCTCGGCGCCGGTGCTGGCGATGGTGCCGGCGTCGGTGACGGCGTCGGTGACGGCGTCGGTGACGGCGTTGGTGACGGCGTCCGAGACGGCGTAGGCGCCGGCGTTGGTGACGGACTGGGCGTGGCGGTGCGCGCCGGTACCGGGGCGGGGGTGGCGGCAGGCGATGGGGTAGCAGTGGCCACGGGCGCCGGCGTCGCGCTGGGGGCGGCCTCGGTGACGGCCGGGCAGCCGGGCTGTGGGGACCAGCCAGGGCTGACCGGCGTGCACACCGGCGCGGGTAGCCGGTAGGCCTGGGCATCAATCACCAGCGCCTTTACCGGCAGCACGGCCAGTGGATCACGCAGGCGGCCGTACTGATGCACCTCGAAGTGCAAGTGGGGGCCGGTGGAGCGGCCGCTGCTGCCGCTGAAGCCGATGACCTGGCCGCGGGCCACACTCTGACCGGTGACGACGGCGGCGGGCGCCATGAAGTGGCCATACAGTGTGGCGTACCCACCGGCATGGTTGATCAGCACGAAGTAGCCGTAACCGGGGTCATAGCCGGCGAATGCCACGCGGCCATCCCCCGCGGCGCCCACCGGGGTGCCCATGTTGACGGCAATGTCGATGCCAGTGGGATGGGCGGCGCCGTACAGGCTGGATATCGCGCCTGCCGCCGGCCACGATAGCCCAGCCTCTGAGACAACCGTGAAGTCGCGCACGGGCGGTGCCGCTGCTGACTCCACCGCCGGGTCTTCCCAGAGTGGCGCTTCAAACTCGGTGGCGACGTGCTCGGTCTCGGCGGCTGGCTCGATGCCGGTGAACAGCTCGCAGCCGTCGGTGACCATGGCGGTCATCGGGTCTGGTAGGGCACAGGCGCGGGGCAGCTCGGTGCGCGTCAGCAGGAAGTCGAGGATATCGACCTGCTCACCGAGCGAGGACAGCGGCTCCGGCTGCCAGCGGGCCGGCTCCGGCGCCGCAGGCGAGGAGAGCGGCGGAGCCGGCGGTTGCGCGAACGCTGGCGGGATGAACGGTAGGCTCAGCAGCGCGACAGCCGCGCAGATAGCGGCGACGGCATGGACACGATGCTGCAGACAGCGGCGCGGGGTGGCAGGCGGGAGGTAGGTCATGGTGATGGTGACTCGTGAGGCCCGCGCATGGATGGCCCGGTGCAAATACCAGAGAAGCAGGCCACGCAGGGGCACAAGAAATTCAGCCGTGCGAGTACGGGCCGGCCGGCGCCGGCGGCGGTGGCGAGGTTTCATATCCGAAGCATCGGTACGTAGTGACTCGCATAAGAGGTTAGATGGTGTGGTCGATGCTGTCCAATTGCACGCCGGTCAGCGGGGCGGGCGGCCGCCGAGCGTAATGACGGCAGGCAGGCTGAGCAGCACCGCGCCGATGGCGAGCCAGTGGACACCGGAGGCTGCGATGAGGCCAATGATGGCGGCCTCGAACAGGCCACTGGCCAGCCCCACGCGGGCCGCCTGCATCACCTGGTCGCTACCAGCGCGGCGGCGGCCGAGGGCGATCAGCCCGGCAACAAACACCAGGATGCTCACCGGGCCGATCAGGTAACCGTATACCGTGAGCCACATGGTGCTGACATAAAAGTGCGGCCGTGGCTCCAAGACACCGTATACCTCCAGCGCTAGGCCGAAGGTAAAGAGGAATGCCACTGCCAGGCTGGCCACCAGCCAGCTCATGCCGAGGGCCGCGACCCCCTGCGCCGGCGAGAATCGGGCGGGGCTTACCAGTGAGACTGTCTGCCGGTGTTGCATGGTGTTCCTCAATCTGGCAGGGTCTCGCCTGATTATGATATGCGACGCCGCCGGTGTTGTCTGTCCGGCATTGTCCAGCGGAAGGCGCTATCCCGGTAGACTGGACTCTGCCGGTTGCCCCGCACGCACTGAGTATGGATGACGGCGCCCGGCTGGTGTGTGATGCAGCGGTTAACGTCTGAGCTGCTGGTGCGTGCCTATTGCATGGGCGCCTTTCCGATGGCGGACCCAGCGGATGGCTCCATCTCCTGGTATGCGCCGGATCCGCGCGCTGTCATTCCGCTGGAGCGCTTTCACGTGCCCCGTTCGCTGGCACGCACCATTCGCCGCGGCCGGTTTGAGGTGCGGGTGAACACCGCCTTTGCCGCGGTGATCGGCAGTTGTGCCGCCCGTGACGAGACGTGGATCTCCGCCGATGTGGCACGGGCCTACACCGAACTGCACCGGCTGGGCCTGGCGCACAGCGTTGAGGTATGGGAGGGCGGCGCGCTGGCCGGGGGGCTGTACGGCGTGGCGCTGGGCGGGGCGTTCTTTGGCGAGTCGATGTTCTCCCGCGTCGCCGATGCCTCCAAGGTGACGCTGGTGGCGCTGGTCGAGCGGCTGCGCACGCGCGGCTTCACGTTGCTGGACACGCAGTTTCAGACCCCGCACCTGGCACGCTTTGGTACGGAGGAGATCCCGCGGGAGGTTTACCTTACGCGCCTGGCGGCGGCGTTGGCGCTGGAGCGCAGCTTCGTGTGATCAGGACGAGCGGCGCACCGTGCGCTGCATCGGCTTGTACCACTGCTTGCCGTCCTCGAAGATGCGCTCGACGATCCCCTCCATCACCATGTGTTCGAGGTGCGCGAGCGTCTCGCCGATGGCGGCGCGTTTCATCCAAGGATGGAAGGATGCGAAATCGCCGGTCACCCACTTGACGTGCCCGGCTACCTCATACGCCGTCTTGGGCTGGCCGTTCATGCCGCCCAACATCTCCTCCATCCGCTCGGTGTGGTGCTCCTCCAGTTCCTGGATGCGGGCGTCCAGGTCGATGAAGTCGTATTCGTGCGCGGGCAGGGCAATCTCGACGTCGTAGTCCCGGATCTTGCGCAGCGAGGTGATGTACTCGTGCAGCGGGTTACCGGTGGCCTCCGGATGGAGCGACACATTGGGGGAGATGGTGGGCAGGATGTGGTCGCCCGTGATCATGATCTTCTTGCCACGGTCATAGAAGCACATATGACCGGGAGAGTGGCCGGGCGTCCAGATCACTTCCCAGGTATAGCGGCCGGATTTGATCTCCTCGCCACCGTGGAGCAGTGTGTCCGGGTCGGCCGGGCTGACATAGCCGCGCACCGGCATGGATGCGCTGCGCAGCCCTTCGACCTCGCTCGCCGGCGCGCCATGGCTGGTCAGCCATTGCTGCATCCGGTCCAGCAGCCCTTCCGGCCGCCGGTAGCGCGAGTCGATGAAGCCCCGTTCCGGCGCGCCCAGCATCAGTTCGGCGTCGCAGTCACCCTTCAGCCGCCCGGCCAGGCCGTAGTGATCGGGATGGACGTGGGTGAAGATCACCTTACGCAGTTCTTTGAGCGGCACGCCCAGCGCATGCAGTTGCGCCATCAACGCGCCGTACGCTGCCGGCGCGTCCCAGCCAGAATCGACCAGGATGTAGCCATCGTCGCCCTCGATCAGGTAGGGCAGCACGTAGCCGAGCGGGTTGTTGGGGATCGGCACCTGCAGTTGGTGGATGCCGGGCAGGATCTCTTTGTAGGGCTTCGCCACGGTTGCAGGCCCTCCTGGTCGGGGTGATTGGACTGCCGCTCCCGGGGTAACGGCCCGCACCGGGTCCGCGCCCCGCCGCACACGGTCGCCACGAGCGTACACGATTGCGCCGCTAGAGGGGATGCCGGATGACGTTCGCACGGCCGTCGTGTAATACTGGGCATATCTCGCTAGATGCGTTCCCGAGAGTGATTTGTGCCGGAAATTGCTGCCGTCATGCTGCTGTTCGCCGTCGCCCTGTTCGGCAATGTGCCGCTGGGGTTTCTCCGCCGCCGCTCCCGGCGCTGGTCCATTGCCTGGTTCATCGGCTGCGACGGCTCCGTGCCGGTGCTGTGGCTGATGCGCCATCAAATGGGCGTGGATAGCTGGGCGATCCTCCCCGAAGTCGTGCTGGCGCTGATCGGCAATATCTATGGCCCGCGGCTGGTGCTGTGGTGGCAGGCACGCCGCGCCGGGCAGCCGGTAGCCGGTAGCCGGCAGCCGGAGGCGCTGGCTGCGGGTGGGGCGGTGGCGGCCGAATGACGGCTGTTCACTCTTTGGTCGCAGCGGCTTCAGCCTTCACGCTCGCCCTCCTGCGGCACGGCAGCAAGCGGCGCGACGCCGGCCGCCGTCACACGCACTAACTCGTGTGGCGCGATCTCCAACGTGCGTTCCGGATGACCGGCGCCACAGTACACCGCCGGGAGCGCTGCCCCGGCCTGGTCGATCACCACCCGTGCGTTCGTGCCGGGCAGAAGCGGCCCCACCCCGCCCGGCTCGACGCCGAACGCCTGCCGCACCTCCTGCGGCGATAGCGGCCGCAGATCGGCGCGGCGAACGCCCAGCGCGGCGGCGAGGGCGCGGTAGTCCAGCCGGTCGCCGCCGCGCAGCGCCGCCAGCACCAGCGGGCCATCCTTGATCCGGAGCGCCACGGTCTTTAGGAACGAGTCGTACGGAAACGGCAGGGCAGCCCGCGCCTCTTCGACCGTCCGTACCGGCGGATGCTCGTGCAGCGTGAAGCTTGCTCCTGCCTCGGTCAGCCGTGCGGCGATTCGCTCATGCATGGCGGGTGGCATGGGTGTGCCCTGGGCATAGGCTGAAACGTGCTGGTCCCTGCTCAACACCTACCGGCAGGTCAGCCGGGGCAACGGCCGGTCGATCATAGCCCATGCGAGCGGTTCCCAACCACCAGCGGCGTCGAGGTCAGTACACAGGACCCGGAGTGAGCGGGATGCAGGGCCTGCGGGCTGTGCTGCCTACCCATCCGCTACGGGCGTTGTGGCTCATGGTGGTGGTGCGCGCATGATTGGATCCTGTTTGAAGAACGATGTCAGGGCGCCAACCGCGGGGCATGCACGGGATTAGCGCCAGGCCGATGGCGGCTTCGCCGGCCGCTCCATGCCATGAGAAGCCCGCCATGAAGGGCCGGGCCGCCATTACCGCAGCGCAGATATGGTCAGGTTCTTCAGCCCCGATGGGGTGCGGACCTTGACCGTATCGCCGGCGCGGCGGCCGATCAGGCTGGCGCCCACCGGCGACTCCAGGCTGAGCCGGCCGGCCGCCGGGTCGCTCTCTGCGGCGCTCACCACCTGATACTGCGTCTCCCGGCCGTCGTCATGGCGCAGCACGACGACACTGCCGACCGTCACCGTCTCACTGCGACGAGCGGCGTCTTCGTCCAGCACCACGGCCTGCGACAGCAGTTGCTCGATGGCGGCGATCCGGCCCTCGACGAACGCCTGATCTTCCTTGGCGCCCTCGAACGGCACGGCGACGTCGAAGTCTTTGTCAAGCTCCGATTCCCAAGCGTCGCGGATCGTCTCCGCGATCTCGCGGCGGCGGGTGGTGCGGAGATACTCCAGTTCTTCGCGTAGTTCTGTCAGCGCCCGCCGGCTGAGCGGCACCTGCTGGCTTCTCGATACCATCTCTCGATCCTTTCCCACGGGTACGGAGGCACGGCCTGCCGCGACCCAGCATGTCCATGCAGACGTGGGGCTATGGTCCCTGGTGAAGCGGACGCGAGCATCCGCCGTTCGCAGCATTTCCAGGGGGCGGGATATCGCCCGCCTACGCGGCCGCCGTACCGTCGGTGGTAGAATCGGGGCGACAGCCACCCGCGCCGGGCGATGCGATGAACGCCACTGCCGCGCCCATCACCCTGCGGCCCATGACAACGGCCGATATCCCGCGCGTCATCGAGATTGAGCGGCAATCCTTCCCCACGACCTGGCCCGTCACCGCCTACAAGCAGGAGCTGGAGCAGAATCAGCTCGCCCGCTACATCCTGGCAGTGATGCCCGATACCGCCGCCGCATCGCCACCACCGGCCCGAGGGCTCCGCGCTCGGTTGCGACGTCTGTTGCACCGCGGCCAATCGGTCCCGGCGCCCGCCGAGCGCATCGCCGGGTACCTCGGGCTGTGGTACATGATTGACGAGGCGCACATCGTCGCGGTCGCCACCGACCCGGCGCTGCGCCGCCGCGGCATCGGTGAACTGCTGGTTGCAGAGGCGCTGGAGCTGGCGCGCGCCCGCGACGCGCAGACCGTGACGCTGGAGGTGCGTGTCTCCAACACGGCGGCCCAGGCATTGTATGAAAAGTACGGCTTTCGCCGGCTGGGTCTCCGCAAGCGCTACTACACCGACAACAACGAAGATGCGCTGATCATGACGACACCGGAACTGTCTGATCCGGCCTATCAGGCGCGCCTGGCCGGTCTGCGCCGCGCCCGCGAGCGCCGCGCGCAGGAAGGGGACCGCAATGGTGTACACGTGCCTGCTTGTTGAGCGCAATGAGGCGGTGCTGACGCTGACCCTCAACCGGCCGCAGGTGCTGAATGCGCTTGATCTGCGGTTGGGCCAGGAACTGGCGCAGGCGCTGACCCGGGAGGCGGTGGACCCGGCCGTGCGCTGCGTGGTGCTCACTGGGGCGGGCCGCGCCTTTTGCGCCGGGGACGATCTGCGCGCGGGCACCGCCAACGCCGAGGGGCGCGCGCTGCCGGAGGCCGCCCGGCGGGGCACGGTCGAGTATGCCCAGGTCATCGAGCGCTACTTGCATGGCGAGGGACGGTGGCCCGCCATCGTGATGGCAATCCGCGCGCTGCCCAGGCCGGTGGTGGCGATGGTCAACGGCTTCGCCTACGGCGCCGGCTTCAACCTGGCGCTGGCCTGCGACTTCCGGATAGCGGCCCAATCTGCCACGCTGGCGACGCCGTTTGTGCGGCGGGGGATGGGTACCGGCACCAATCTGCTGCAGCAGTACACCGGCATCGGCGTGGCCGCCCGTCTAACGCTGACCGGCGAGCCGGTGACGGCCACGGAGGCGGAGCAGCTGGGACTCGTCACCCGCGTGGTTCCCGCTGCCGCGCTGGCGGCGGAGACGCGCGCCTTTGCCGCCGCGCTGGCCGCGGGCGCCACCGCCACCCTGGGGTATACAAAGCAGGCGCTGTACGAGGGCTGGACCCTACCGCCGGAGCAGGCGTATGCGCTCCAGGGCTATGCGGTCCACCGCTCTAGCTTCACGCATGACCGGGCAGAGGGTCAGTCAGCGTTCATCGAAAAGCGTCAGCCGCGCTTCGAGGGTCGCTGAGGTCGCGCCGGTACTGGATTCGCTGCGTAGTGCGCGACCGGCTCAGGCGAGCAGCATTTCACGCGGGGTGGCCAGTTCCACACCCGCGCTTGCGCCATGGACGATCACGCGGCGGTGTTCGAGCAGGCGCTGCCCCGCGTAGACGCAGCGCTCTACCAGCAGAGCAGGGGCGCCGGTGCGGCCCCCAAGCGTCTCGGCGGTGGCCCGGTCGAGCGCCAGCGGCACGATGTGCACGGTGGCGTGGGTGATCCGCAGGCCAAGTGTCTCCTCGGCCAGTTCGAGGAGTTGCACATCCTGGAGCGCGGCCGCCTTAGCGGCGTCCCATGGCAGCGGCGGCAGCGCCAGCCGCTCGACAGCGCAGGGGCCGTCATCGCACTGCAACAGGCGGGTGATGAACAACAGCCGATCATACGTCGCGCCGAACGGCGCCCCTAACACCGGTTCGGGCGTCGACAGGTTGATGCTCAGCAGCTGGGCGGTATGGTGAGGGAGATCCAGCGGCGGCGCAAACACCACGATCCGGCCGCTCCCGCTCTCCGGCGGGCGTGGCTGCGCGACGAACGTGCCCCGGCCTCGCTCGCGAACGATCAGACCCTCGTGTACCAGTTCGTCCATCGCCCGGCGGACTGTGGTCCGCGACAAGCCCGTCTGCTGGGTGATCTGGAGTTCGGGAGGGAGCATATCTCCGGGCCGGAGCTTACCATCCCGGATGGAGGAGCGAAGTTGCCGCTGGAGCTGGTGATGCAGCGGCAGCGCATCGGTCGGGTCAATCCGGTACGCAACCATACGCCGTGATTGTCCTGTCTGTCCCCGGTTCTCTGGGGCAATCCAGCCCCCTATGCGACTACCTTACCAGGCTGAGACGTGCCCAGAAAGAGTATTCAGACTAAGAAGTGGTAGAGAGACCGTCCCGTGCTGGGCTTTCCGGCCACGGATCGGTTCGGCCTGCCGCCGCTCTCCGGACGTGAACGTCCCCGATGGTTTGGGTGGGGCTTGCGTCTGGCTGTGGTGGCGGGCACACTCGGGGCGCCAGGGGAGGTGCCGGTGAACCTGTATCTGATCCGTCACGGAGAGTCTGACATCCCGGCCGACCGTGTCCAGCACGATTACCCGCTGTCGGCGCTCGGGCGCGAACAGGCGCGGCGGCTGGGCGAGCGCTTCCGCGGGCTCAGCATTGACCGGCTGATCACGACGCCGTTCCAACGTACGCAGGAGACCGCTGCCGCTATCGCAGACGTGGCAGGGCTGACGGTGTTCGAAGAGCCCGGCCTGGGCGCGATTGACGCGGGTGAGATGCACAACATCCCGTTCTCGCGACGCAAGGAACGCTGGCCGGAGTTCTTCGCCAAGCCCCCGACCCCAGCGATGGACTATGCCCACTTTGGCGGCGAGAGCGCTCAGAGCTTCTACGAGCGCGCCACTGGCGCGTTTGTCGAGCGCGTCTGGGAGGAGCACTGGCGCGAGCGTGTCACGGTGGTCACCGTCTGTCACGCCGAGACGATCAACGTCATCCTTCATCACGTGCTGCGGATGCCCTATGACGGCTGGATGACCTTCAGCATTGATCACACTGCCGTCACCCTGCTCGACGTGCGCCTCGGCCGGCCGCGGGTGCGCTTCCTCAATGACACTACCCACCTGGGTGACCTCTCCCGCGGCCACTCCGGCACCTACGGCGGCGAGACACCCAAAGAGCGGCCGAGGTGACGCGGCACATCCGTCAGCGCTTGCCCGCAGTGGATACGCGGCCGTACCGGTGTGGAGGCACCGTGCCGGCCGCTTCAGCAATCCCGGCGCAGGCGGCGCAGTAACGGGCGGAAGCCGGCCGCCGGCCAAAAGCGGGCGCCGGGCAGGTTGGCGGTATTCCAGGCGACGGTACATTGGCGGTAGGCGCGCTGCTGCTCGGGGCGCGCTGCCCAGGCCAGCCCCGTCGCCAGCAGCGCCCGGCTCAGTCCCAGCCCGCGCGCCTCAGGTACGACATACGCGTCTTGCAGGTATACCGCCTGCTCAGCCCGTACCAGGTCGGGCTCCTCCGGCGTGTACGTGTGTAGCGCCAGCACAGCGCCGCTGTCACCTTCGGCGAGGAAAGCGGCGTTGCGCTTGTCCGCCAGAAAAGGCGCATGCACCGTGCGCTGCACCATCGCGATCTCCGGCAGCGCGGGCAGGAACAGCGGTGGGCCGGCGTGGTGATGGTCGTTGGCTGTGACCAGCCGCGCCACGGTCTCGAGGTCTGCGGAGCCCGCCCGGCGGATGTGCACGCCGGGCGGTAGCATCACCGGGCCCACGGGCGATAGGTCGCGCAGCCCTACCGTGAGATCCAGCCCGAAGCCAAGCGAGCGCCACACGTGCACGGTAGCCTGCTCCACTGCCGGCACGTACACCGCGCACGCACGGTAGCCAGCGCGCACCGCCCCGTCCGCCACCCGGGCGAACAGATCACGCAGGAGCGATACGGGCGTGCCTGGGGCGACGGCGTATCCGGCCGGATCGATCTCCAGCAGGCGGGATGGCCGGTAGATCTTGGGGTAGGTGAACGGTTCGGCCAGCACCCGGGCGGCGAGAAGATAGCCGGCCATCTGGCCGTCTGCCAGCGCCGCAACGCCCGCCGTTTGCGGCACGCCGCACAGACCTGCCAGCAATGCACGCGCCTCTGCCACGTGCTGGTACTGCTCCGGCAGCCCCGGTTCCCGGCCAAGGTTGATGGCATGGCGGGCGGCCAGCAGCGCGGCGGCGTCATCGAGATGCTCAGTGGCGAAGGGCACGAGTGTGAGTAGCGGCACGCCTCCTCCTTAGGGCAGCCGTTCGATCGGCACCGGCACATCGCGCGTCCCGCGTTTGACCGTGGCGCGCAGCAGTGGATAGAGCAGCGGGCCGCTGGCCAGCATCGCTACCGGCAACGCTAGCGATGCCCAGCCGGTGTCATGCACCGTCCCTGCTACCGCCAGCGCAAACACGGCCACCGGCGCCAGCGACACCAGCACCAGCCCGGCCATACCTCCCGGCACCCGCACCGGCCGCACCATCCGCGGCTCACGCCGGCGGAGGGCGATCAGCGCTGCAAACTCCAGGAACAAGGATGCGGCGTACAGAATCACATCCAGCTCGATCAGCCGCTCGAAGGCGCTGAGCGTGAAGATGGAGTACACCGCCGAGGACAGCACAATGGCCAGCACCGGCGTGCCAAAGCGCACGTGCAGCCGGGTGAGCGCCGGTGGCAGATAGCCATCCGCGGCCAGCACGAACGGCAGCCGTGAGTTGGACAGCAGCAGCGCGGCGAACAGTCCGGCGGCGCTGACCATCCCGGCTAGCGAGAGCCACACCCCCAGCCAGGCGCCGCCCACCGCCTCGGCGATATCCGAGAACGCTCCGTCCTGCCAGGCTGCCCCGCCAGGAACGGCCGTCAGCCCCGCCACCACCGGCAGCACGTAGGCGATCACCACTAACGGCACCGCCAGCGTCAGCGCCCGTGGAAAGGTGCGGCGGGGGGTGTGCACCTCGCCAAGAACCGTGGACGGGCCATCCCAGCCCAGATAGTTCCACATGATTACGAACAGCCCCAGGCCGAACGCGGACAGCAGTGGCGTGTCCTCCGCCACCACTGGTTGCCAGATGGCCGGCCGGTCGCGCACCAGGTCAACCAACCCGATCGCACTCAGGGCCAGGAAGGGCAGCAGCACCAACAGGCTGAACCACAGCGAGACGAAGCCAACCTGGCGGGCGCCACGCACGTTCAGCCAGGTAAGCGGCCAGATTACCACCAGTGTCACCACCCAGTGCAGCCACTCATGTTCGCCCACCGCCGCGGTGCCGGCGTGGCGGGTAAGGAACGTGTCCAGGTAGCTGGCGAACAGCACCGGGTAGATCGCCATATCAATGAAGGAGTTGATCCAGCTCCACCAGCCTTCTTGAAATCCCCAGAACGGCCCCAGCCCCTTCTTCACCCAGGCGTAGTAGCCGCCTTCCACGGGCATAGCGGTAGACAGCTCGCCCACCATCAGGCCAACGGGCAGGCTCCACAGCAGCGGTACGGCCAGCAGCAACAGCAGCGTCAGCCCGGCGCCGGACTCGCTCACAGCCGGCTCAAGCCCGAAGGCGCCGCCGGACACCGAGAAGAACATCACCATCACCAGCGGCCACAGCGTCAGCCGCCGGCGCAGCACCACCCTTACCTGCGGCGGGGTGACCCCAGGGATGTAGTCCGGTGTCTCGTTAGCGGCGAGCGCATCCGACGGTGGCATGGTGCGGGGTAGGGTACAGGCGCACCGGGACAGGGGTAAGGGAGCGGGGCGGGCTCTTGCCGGTGGCCGGCTGCCGTCGCGCCGCCACCCAGCAGCCTCATACCCGCAGGGCGCGGGGGGCTGTCCTGCGGGTGCCGGTTCGCTATTCCCTACTTCCTCACCCTTGTACGCTCTGAGCATGGTTGTCCTGTCCCCTGCGGGGCGTTCGCCGTTGCGGGCGCTGGTGATCACCACGTTCTGCGTCTATGCCGGGTTTGGGCTGGTGTCACCGGTGACGCCGCTGTTCGCACGACAGCTGGGCGCGAGCGCGGCGCTGGTTGGGTTGACTGTGGCCGGCTTCGGGCTGGCGTCGTTCTGCTTCGACCTGATCGGCGGGCGGATCGGCGAGCGGGTAGGGGCGGCGCGGGCAGCGGCAGGTGGCGCGGCCCTGGTAGCGGTGGCCTCGCTGGTGGGAGTGCTGGCGCCGTCGGTGCCGGTGTTATTGGCGTCCCGCTTCATCACCGGCGCCGGCTCCGCTATCTATGTCACGACGGCGATGAACATCATCGCCCGCACCACGCCGCCGGAGCGGATGGGCCGCTCGATGGGTACGTACCAGAGCGCGATCCTGTCATCAACGGCGATTGGCCCGTCCATCGGTGGGTTACTGGCCGGGCAGGCGGGGCTGCGCGCCCCGTTTGTGCTGTACGCCATCGTGGCAGCCGGCGCGGCGCTGGCGGCGCTGTGGCTGCTGCCCCAGCGGCTACCAGCTCCGGCGCCGCGCCGCTTGGGCGAGGAGGGGCCCGGAGGGATCGGCCGTGTGCTGCGTGGTGGCGCATTGCAGATCGCGCTGGCCACTGCCTTCGTGGTGTTCATCCTGCGCCAGGGCGTCAATTCGACCGCGGTGCCGGTGTACGCCAACGAGGGCTTGGGGCTGGGGCGCGGGCATGTAGGGCTGGCGCTGAGTGTGTCGGCGCTGGCCAATTTCCTGTTCTTGCCTCACGCTGGGCGGCTGGTAGACCGGCGGCCACGGGGCGTAGCGATTCGCCTGGGGCTGGTCGCTACGCTGGCATCGTTGCTGTTGCTGGGTGGCCCGCAGTCCATGGCCGGGCTGTACGCCGGGATGTTCGTGATGGGCGTCGCTACGGCCTATGCCGGTGTGGCGCCGGCGGCTGTGATCACCGACGTCACCCCGCCCGCCCACAGCGCCACTGCCATGGGTATCTATCGGATGGCCATCGACGCCGGCTCGGTCAGCGGGCCGCTGGCGGCCGGAATGCTCACGGCTGGGCTGGGCTTCCGCGGCGTATTCCTGGCGATGATGGCGCCGGTGGTGGTGCTGCTGCTGGCGACGGTACGCCTGCCGGATACCCGGGCGGCTCATCCCGGCCCGGTGGGTGACCGATGATACGGAGTGAGGGCGCGGGCGGGCGCGGGGAGTAGACGCGATGACGGCATATTCCACCGGCGCGGCGGGGACGGACCTGCTGCGTGGCGCGGCACACCTGCTCCGCACGCCGCTCGGGGTGATTCTTGGCATGGCGACGACGCTGCGCGACTACGATGCGCGGTTCACATCTGAGCAGCGCGTCGCGTATCTGGGTGAGGTGCTGACCGCGGCCGAGGAACTCCGGTTGGCGGTGGATGGTATGTCGCTGCTTTCCCGGTTGGTGAGCGGCACGCTGACCTTCAACCCCACCGTTACCCCCCTGGCCGTGCTGCTAGCCGACGCCGCCACGACGCTGGCCGGCGTGTGGGGCGCAGACGGCTCGATGCAGAGACGCGTTGACGATGGTACGGCGCGCGTCGATGGTCAGCGGCTGTCGCAGGCATTGGAGGCGGTGGCTCGTGCCTTCCAGCCCGGGCCGGCCACGGTGCTGGCGCTGAGCGGCGGGCAAGACCCGGCGCTTGAGCTGGGCCCGCTCATGCCGCGCGCCCCCGGCGACGACATCGAGGCGATGCTGCGCGTGCCGCTGGATCAGGCCGCCGCGGCAGACTGGACCGGCCGTCTTACCGGCTGGTCGCTTCTGCTCGCGCGCTACCTCACCGAGGGGCAAGGCGCCTATCTGTCCGCCCTGGCCGTACGCGATGGCGTGATCTTCCGCATCGACCTCCCCGGTACACCATCCTGACCAGGCGGTCCATAGGATCCCCGGCAACCTAAAGGATGGTAGTTCGGTCCACGACACCCATGACGGGGATACGGTGACAAGCGGCTGACCGCCGTCATCGGGGAGCGTGGACATGAGCAGCGTGCTGGACTCTCTCTATCGGTTGCCGCCGGATGATGAGGGCCCCTTCGAGGACCTGGATCGCATCCGCATCGACATGCTGAACGAGCGCGATCCCGAGCCGGCCACCGAGCTGTTCGCTGGTGTGCGTGCCGGCGGGGGCGCGGTGCTGGACCGGCTACGCTTCTTCAAGTGGGTGCTGGACGAACTGTACGGCGGTAGCGTCACCCGCTGGGAGCACAGCACCGAGCGACGCGACGAACGGTTGCAGGCGTGTCGCGCGCCGGCGGGGCCGAAGCGAGATCGCCCGCGTCGCCGCAAAGCCACCTGACCGCCGTCACTCGTCGCGCCCGGCCCGGCGTAGTGTCTCTGTCAAGCGGCTGCGCTCGCGCTCAACCCCATCGAGGAAATCGTCCAGCCAGCCGGCCAGCTCCTCCTCGCCCGCGGGCAGCAGGCCGGGAGGCGCCTCGCGCCCGGGGTGCTCTGCTGCCAGCCGGGCGCGCAGGTAGGCCCATACCGTCGCTGGATTGACGATGACCCCCAGCGCCGCCATCCGCCGTGCGATCTCCGCTGGGGTGAAACCTTCGCCGCTGTCCATGACTGTCTCCGGCATCCGCAACTCGGGCTGCTGCGGGCAGCCTCTGCCATTGACCTGATGAGGGCGAATGGCGTCAGCGGGGAACGGGCTCAGACGGTTCGGGGTGAGGTGACCCGTCATCCCGTCCCCAGCAGCACCGCAGTGAACTCCGGCAGCGCGATGCCCCCCGCAGCGGCGGACGGTGGCTCTCCACCGCTGCCACCATAGCGGATGTCGCCGGTCCACAGCAGCGTCCGCCACGGGCCGCGATCCTGATCCGGCCACGGCACAAAGGCGGCCGGCCCGAGATTGGCCAGCAGCAACCGCCGCGTCTCACTGCCTGCGCCGAACCGGATCGCGACGGCACCGTCGGTGGGCGCGCAGACCCGCAGGGTGGCCCGGTCCTGCCGCCTGAGGACCGCATCGTCACGGCGCAACGTCAGGAGGTCGCGATACAGCCCTTCCAGCGGCACGTTGCGGGCGCGTTCCTCCCGCTCCAGCTTCGAGCGGCGAAAGGTCGCCTCCGCCTGCGGGTCGGGGATGCGGGCGCGGCGGGCTGGATCATGGAAGGCGGAGAACGCGGCGAACTCCTCCCGCCGCCCCTGGGTCACCAGCTTGCCCAGTTCCTCCGCGTGGTCGGTGAAGTACAGAAACGGTGTGGTGGCGCCGTACTCCTGGCCCATCCACAGCAGCGGCGTCTCCGGTGCGAGCAGGAGCAGCGCTGATGTTGCGGCGAATGCGTCGCGGCTGATCAGAGCGGCCAGCGGCTCACCCTCGGCGCGGTTGCCAACCTGGTCGTGATTCTGGATGCAGAACACGAACGCCGCGGCTGGTTCGTCTGTGACGGTCGTGCCGCGCGGCGTGCCTTCGGGAGTCGCCTGACCCTGATAGATGAAGCCCTCGGCCACTGCCCGCGCGATCTCGGCGGCTGTGCCGGCAAAGCCGGAGTAGTAGCCTTCCCGCTCGCCGGTGAGGCGCACGCGCACCGCGTGGTGGAAGTCATCCGCCCACACGCCGTCCAGCCCGTAGCCGCCCGGAGTAGAACGGATGAGGCGCACGTCGTTTTCCTCGCTCTCGGCGATAACCACGATGGAGCGGAAAGCGGCGGCGGCGCGGGTACGCTCGGTCAGCTCGCGCAGGATGTGCGGCGTGCTGCGGTCGAAGATGGCGTGGACGGCGTCCAGGCGCAACCCGTCGAGGTGATACTCGGTGATCCAGTGCACGGCGGCGGCGCAGACGAAGTCACGCACCGGCCGGCTATGCGGGCCATCGAAGTTGAGGGCATCGCCCCAGGGCGTGTGATGGCGGTTGGTGGTGTAGTGGGGCGAAAATGCGCCGGTGTAGTTGCCGTCCGGGCCCAGGTGGTTGTAGACGGCATCCAGGATCACCCCCAGCCCGGTGGCGTGGGCGGCATCTACCAGCCGCCGCAGACCATCCGGCCCGCCGTATGTGGCGCTAGGGGCGAACAAGCTGACACCGTCATAGCCCCAGTTCCAGCGGCCGGGGAAGGCCGCCACCGGCATCAGCTCGATGGCCGTCACGCCCAGATCCCGCAGCCGTGCGAGATCTGGGATGATGGCGTCAAAGGTGCCTTCCTCTGTGAAAGCGCCGGTATGCAGCTCGTAGATCACCAGCCCCTCGCGCCGCAGTCCCGGCCAGGCGGCATCGGTCCAGGGGAAGGCCGCCGGATCGACCACCGCTGACGGACCGTGCGGACCATCCGGCTGGGAACGGGAGCACGGATCAGGAAATGGTCCGTCACCGTCCAGCAGGTACTGATAGCGCGCTCCCGGTCGCAGGCCCGGCACGACGCCGCCATGGTAGCCGCCCGGCAGCGGGCGCAGCGGCGCCGCGGGCCCGCCCTCCACCGCCACGATCACCTGCCGGCGCTCCGGCGCCCACACGCAGAAAGCCACCCCTGCTGAGGTGAGCGTCGCACCCAGAGGCGGCACGGCCGGATAGCTGGTCATGCCTCCGCCTCCTGACGCCGGCTGGCATCGGCCGCAGTGTAACGGCGGATGCCCCGCGTGACATCACCCGGTCGGGCGGCGACGTGCTGCTTGCATAGGGTACCCCCCTTGGGTATCATGGGCGCAAGGAGGCCGGCATGGCAGCACCGGTGGAGAAGGACATCCTGGACCGGCTCCGGAGAATCGAGGGGCAGATCCGGGGCATTCAGAAGATGGTGGAGGAGCAACGTGGCTGTGAGGCGGTGCTGACGCAGATCATGTCTGCCAAGACCGCGCTGGAGCGCGTAGCGGCCGAAGTGGTCACGGGCTCCATTGAAGAATGCATGACGGACAGGCCGCCGCGCCAGGCGCAGGAGGAGATCGCGCGGATGGTGCGGCTGCTAAGCCGGACAGCCTAAGAGAAGGATCAGACGTGGGGATTGGCAGGTTGTTTGGATTGCGGGGCGGTGTGGGGAGCGTCACACCCGGCGACGCGCACCAGCGCCAGTCGGCGGGCAGCCTCCTGATTGATGTGCGCGAGCGCCAGGAGTGGAACAGCGGCCATGCGCCGGGGGCAAAGCACATTCCTCTCGGCCAGCTCGCGCAGCGCGCCAGGGAATTGCCGAAGGACCGGGAGTTGCTGGTCATCTGCCGGAGCGGCAACCGCAGCAGTGTCGCTGTGGAGCTGTTGCAACAGGCCGGCTTCCCGCAGGTGCACAACGTCACTGGCGGTATGGTCGTCTGGCAGCGGGTCGGGTTGCCGGTGGTGAAATGAGCGTCTGATGTCGAGCTTTGTCCTGCTGGCATTGCTGGGCGCCGGCATTGGTCTGTCGCTGGGCCTGCTCGGTGGCGGTGGCTCCCTGCTCACGGTGCCGGCGCTGGTATACCTGGCCGGCCTCTCTGCTGAGCAGGCGTCTACCACGTCGCTGGTGATCGTGGGTGTGACGGCGCTGGCGGCAGCGCTGCGGCACGGGCACGCCGGGCGTGTGGCGCTGCGGGCCGCGTTGCCTTTTGCCGCGGCCAGTATTCCCGCCGCACTGGCCGGCAGCCTGCTCAGCCGCGGGTTCCCATCCGGCGTATTGCTGGTGCTGTTCGCCCTGGTCATGCTGGCGGCGGGGGTTGCGATGTGGCAACGGCGAACGGCCGCGATAGAAGACGTCGTGGGACGGCGATCGGCGCCGCTCTGGAAGGTGATCGTGGCCGGCGCCGGCGCGGGGCTGCTCACCGGGTTCTTCGGCGTGGGCGGTGGCTTCGTCATCGTCCCGGCGCTGACGATGGTTGTGGGGCTTCCCGTCACCACGGCAGCCGGTACCTCGCTGGCGGTGATCGCCATCGCCTCGGCGGCGGGCCTGCTCGGGCGGTGGGGCGGTGGTATCGCACCGGGCGTCACGCTGGCGTTTGTGGCCGGCGGCGTTGCCGGCAGTCAGGCCGGGGCGCTGCTCGCCGGGCGGCTGCCGGAGCGGGCGCTGCGCCGGGGCTTCGCTCTGCTGGTGTTCGCGCTGGCGGCGTTCCTGCTGGTGGAGAACCGCTCCGTGCTAGCGATACTGGCGTAGCTGAGGGTAACAGGGATCGAGGAGGACATCATGGACGTGATCAGCATCCGCACGCCGGGTCTGGGGGATGCCACGTACCTGCTGACGCACCGCGGGCAGGGGCTGTTGGTCGATCCGCAGCGCGATGTCGACCGCTTCATGGCGGCGGCAGACGCGGCCGGGGTACGGCTGCGCTATGTGTTGGAGACGCATCTACACAACGACTACATCTCCGGCGGCCAGGAGCTGTCGCGCCGTTCCGGGGCAGATCTGGTGCTCCCCGCCGCCGCCGTCCCCGCCTACGACCACATCCCCGCCTTTCATGGCGAAGAATTCAGCGCGGGCGCGATCACCGTGCGGCCGCTGCACACGCCCGGCCACACACCGGAGCACACGAGCTACCTGGTGCTGCTCGACGGCCGCCCGGCGGCGCTGTTCACCGGAGGTAGCCTGCTGGTGGGGTCGGCGGGGCGGCCGGACCTGCTGGGGATGGAGCGTGCCCGGCAGCTGGCGCTGGCGCAGTACCGCTCGGTGCAGCGGCTGGCGGCGCTGCCGGATGACGTGGGCCTTTACCCCACGCACGGCGAAGGGTCGTTCTGCACGGCCTCCAGCGCCGGCCGTACCACCTCCACCATCGGCGCCGAGCGGCGTGAAAACCCCATCTTCCGTTATGCAGACGCCGAGGCGTTCGTGCGCGGACAGCTGGCAGGTCTGGTGCCGTATCCGAAGTACTACGCGCACATGGGCCCGGCCAACCTGTTTGGCGCCGCGCCGATGCCGCCGCTGACCGTGCCGGAGTTGACGCCCGCGCAGGCAGACGCACTGCGCCCCGAAGCGTGGGTGGTGGATGCCCGCCCGCGCGAAGCCTTTGCCGCCGGGCACATCCCCGGCGCGATGGGCATTGAGCTGGCTGATGACTTCGGCGTGTGGGCCGGGTGGGTGCTGCCATTCAACAGCCCGCTGGTGCTGGCGCTGGCGCCGGAACAGGACGCCGAGGAGGCGCTGCGGCAGCTCGGGCGGATCGGCTTTGACCAGGTGCGTGGTGTCCTGCGCGATATGGCCGGCTGGCAGGCGGCCGGGCTGCCGCTGGAGCGATACGAGACCATCGACGTGGACGGCTTCGCCCGCGCGGTGGAGAGCGGCGCGGCCCGCCAGGTGCTGGATGTCCGCGCGCCCGGCGAATGGAACGAGGGCCACATCGAGGGCAGCCTGCATCGCTACGTGCCCGACCTAATGACAGCCATCCCGGCGGCGCTGGACCCGGCCCAACCGCTGTACGTCGGTTGTGCCAGCGGCTACCGCGCCACGATCGCGGCCGGCATCCTGCAGCGGGCCGGCTACCGGCCGGTGGTGCTGGAGCGAGGCGGCATCCCCGATGTGCTGGAGCGGCTGCCCGCCACCCAGCGGGCGTGACATCAATCAGAAGTGAGGTATCGACCATGACCGAGCAACGCACCCGGTACGGATTTGGCACGCGCGTGGCACTGAGCTATGCCGAGGCGGTGGAGCGCACCAAGGCAGCGCTCAAGGAGCAGGGCTTCGGCGTGCTCTCCGAGATCGATGTCAAGGCGACGATGAAGGAGAAGCGCGGCATCGACTTCCGCCCGTATGTCATCCTCGGCGCCTGCAATCCCCCGCTGGCGGAGCAGGCGCTGACGGCGGAGACCGACATCGGCCTGCTGCTCCCCTGTAACGTCATCGTCTACGAAGCGGATGGCGGCAGCGTCGTCGCGGCAATGGACCCCCAGCCGGTGCTGGGCCTGGTGGGCAACCCCGATCTGGAGCCGCTCGCCGCCGAGGTGCGCCGGCGGCTGATGACCGCCATTGACCAGGTAGCGCAGAGCTAAGCCTGCAACCAGAGACGACCGGCAGCGCGGCGTAGCCAACCGGCCGGCCCCGCGCTGCCGGTTTCCTTGAGCGCCCTGGCCGCGCACCGCGGTGGTTGGTGTACCAGTGCGTCCCCTCCGCGTACGCCTGTGGCTGCCCGTTCGATCAGCGATGGCACATGCATGCGCCCGATCCCTATGGCCGCGGGGTCCGCTGTGCTGGCGCCGGAACGGTATCCCGCAAAGGACGGCACAAGAGCTTGTCCGTATGACACGTGCGGACTAGCATGCAGCGTACATGGTTCACCCAGACAAGCACTGCCGTCTCGATGACGGTGTGTGGTCGCGCCAGATGTGCCTGGCGGAGGGTGCAATGCACGTGCCGGCCCGCCATGTCCTGTTCATGCCTGATGCCTGCTCCGAGTGGGCGGCCGCGCGGGCGGCGCTGGCGGTGTATCCGGAGCCGCTCACCATTACCACCCTGACCCCTGCGACGTTGCTCTCCGGCACAGCGGAGACCGCACTCCCGCCTGTGTTGCTGCTGGCGGGAGCCGAACACCCGGATGCGCTGCTCGCGCTGCGGCAGCTGCGCACGCATGACCCGGCGGTGCTGCTGGCCGTGGTCGCTGCGCGTATGTCGATGCGATGGCACGTGGCCACGAGGGAACTGGAAGCGGCTGCCTACTTGTTGTGGCAGGATGTGCCGGCGGACCGCTGGCCCGCGCTGCTTAGCCTGTTGCTGACCGGCGGCATCCGTCTGCTCAGCCGCTCCGTGGGGATGGCCCTGGCGACCGCCACGCAGACCACCGAGCGCCAGCCACCAGCGCGGCAGATGGCCCGCGCGGCGAGCCCCCCATCCCCGTCACTATCCCTTACCGCGCGCGAGCAGGCGGTTGCCGCCCTGCTGTTGCAGGGCTGGCAACAACGGCAGATCGCCAGGCAGCTGGGCTGGTCGCTGCGCTCGGTGGAGCGGACGGCTGCCGGGCTACGGGCCAAGCACGGCGCTGCCAACGACATCTGCCTGGGGGCCCGGCTGACCGGCAAAGCCTGCCCTTGCCCGCTGCTCCTCGGCAATCACGCGGGCGGAGGCGGGCCCTGAGGGATGTTGCCCTCCCGGCGGCCGGCACGCCCATGCTGGCCCCATCCGGACATATCCCCATCGTCACCGCGGGCCGCTGCCGCGCTTCCACGCCGCTACCAAAGTGGCTACCTCGCCGATCTGGTGGCGGTAAACCGTCACCTGATTGGCGGGCAGCCGCCATCAGATTGGCGGGTAGCCACCTTGGCAGCGGCGCGGCGCCATGCCACGCTGCAGGGCGATCAGCCCATCCCCTCCCGCCGGGGTGCCGGTATGCGCTGCCCGCCTGTCTGTGTCGCTGCCGCCTGCTCGCGCCTGCTGCGCCGTGCCCTCCTCTCCGCCATGCTGCTCCCGTTCGTGGCGCTCTTCCCCGCGTCCGTGGCCACCGCCCTGCAGGGGCCAGCGCCGGCCGCGGTCAATGCCCAGGGGGCGCTGCCGGCTTCGATTGCCCCGGGCGGTCCCTCCCTGGCACTCACCTGGGCCGGCGACGGCGCCCAGGCAGGTGTACCGGCGCTGCTCACGATCACCGCGCGGGACAGCGCCGGCCGGCCGGACAGCGGCCGCCAGGGCACGGCGCTCGTGCTGGTGGAAGACGGCGGCGCCCGTGCCTGGCGCGAGCCCTCCGGCGAGGCGCTGGCCGGTACGCCGCTGTCCACCACCCGCGCCGCCACCCGCTTCGCCGTGCCCCTGAGCAGCGGGGTGGCCCGGTTGCGCGTGCGCTTCGCCGTCCCCGGCCGCCAGATCGTGACCGCCACCCTGGCCGGCGCCCCCGCGATCGGCGGGACGGCCGCCGCGCTGGAGGTGCAGGATACCTTCCTCACCGTCGAGGGACCCGCCACCGCCACCCGCGGCGCCATCGCCAGCCGCTACACCGTGCGGGCGCGCGACGCCGCCGGCCGGCCGGTGCCCGGCTACAGTGGCCCGGTGGTGCTTGCCACCTCCGACCCGACGGCGACGATCCTCGACCCCGGCACACCGGGACAGGAGGTGCGCGGGCGGGCGCGGCGCGAGCTGCGGCCGGCAGACGGCGGCAGCGTCACCTTCGACGTCCTGTTTGTCTCCGAGGGCGCGCACACCGTCACCGCCCACGATGCGGACGACCGCGAGCGCGCCGCCGTCCGGGCGGTGGCTGTCTCTGGGGCCAGTGCCGAGGCGGCCAGCCCGCCCCCCACGCCTACGCCGGCCGCAACGCCGCGCCCGACCGGTACCCCGACGCCTGCTCCGGCCCCGACGCCGGCTACCACGCGCGGGAGTACGGCCGGCGCCGGGGGCGAGCTGCGCCTGCTGCCGGCCGCGGCGCCGGCGGCACTCGTCACCCCGGTGTTCCAGGTGCAGGTGAGCACCACCACGGCGCAGGCCGGAGTCTACCTGCAGCTGACCGTGACGGCACTCGACAGCGCCGGCCAGCGGGATCTGAGCTATCTCGGCACGGTGCAGATCACCGCCACCGATCCGGCGCTGATCCCCACCCCGGCCTACCGCTACACCTTCACCCGTGACGAGACCGGCCAGCACGTCTTCGCCGTGCAGTTCAACACGGCCGGGGCAGCCCAGACGATCACCGTCACCGACGTGGCCACCCCCGCGATGACCGGCGCCTCCCCGGCGGTGAGCGTGGCCGAGACCGTGCTCGCCTTCGCCGGCGTGCCGGCCACCGCGACGCAAGGCACCGCCACCGCACTCACCGTGCGGGCACAGACGACTGGCGGCCAACTGGTGGCCGGCTATCAGGGCACCGTCACCCTCAGCGCCGCGTGGGACGCCGTGGCATCAGACGCCTGGGGCAACGGCACCAGCCCGGCGACGTCCTGGTTCACCTTTAGCCTCTCCGACGGCGGGGCGCGGGCGATCACCCCTACCTTCCGCTATGCCGGCACGCAGACGATCACCGTCACCGACATCTACCAGCCGTCCCGCACCGCCACCACCCCGACGATTGCCGTGGCCAACAGCCCGGCGGCCCCCTACGCGCACGACTCCGCCCCGGCGGCGCTGACGCTGGCCGACGGCTCGGTGCTGTGGGCGTTCGTCGGCAGCCAGGGACGGCTGATGGTGCGGCGCAACGCGGGCACGCCCAGCGAGCCGGCCTGGCGGCCGTTCCAGGTGGGCGGCGCCTGGCAGCAGGTGGTGACCGTCCGCGACGTGACGCAGGCGGCGAACGGACCGGTGGGGGCGGACGCCCCGGCGCTGGTGCGGCTGGGCTCCACCATCGCGCTGTTCTACAGCTACACCGACGGCACCTCCTTCCAGGTATGGATGCAGCGCTCCACCGATGAGGGGGCGACCTGGACCAGCCCGGTGCAGCTCACCACCGAGGACGGCCACGCCGGCCGCATCCAGGCGGTGGAGAGCGGCGGCACGGTCTGGCTCTTCTGGAGCCGGCGGGACACCTCGCGGCGGCTGCTGTACCGCACGAGCACGGACCTGGTGAGCTGGTCGGCGCGCACCCAGACCGGGCTGCCCATCGGTGCCGAGTCCAAGAACACCACCAGCGCCTTCGCGATCACGCGCACCGCCGCCGGGCAGTGGCTGGCCGGCTGGCTGTACCCGGGAGCGACCTCCGAGGGGCAACCCGGGGTGGCGTGGAACACGGCTTACCCGGTCGTGCGGGTGGCGCGCTCGGTGGACCTGGTGGCCTGGACGGACTCCATCGAGCTGCACCTGCCCGCAAGCCAGCTGGGGGCCCGGTCGGTGGCGCTGGGGCGCGACCCGGCGACCGGCACGCTGCGGGCGCTGTTCGAGCGGGCGCAGGCGCCGCAGGACAGCTACCTCGTCCAGCGCACCAGCGCCGATGGCGGGACCACCTGGGCCGCCGAGACGGTGATCGGCTACGACCGCTCGGCGACGCGCGACGGGAGTCAAGGCTATCACGCGGCGCTCCCGGCGGTGGCGGCCGGCGGCAGTGTGTGCGGCTGGTCGGTGGAGGTGTCCGGCGGGGCGCTGCAAGCCTACGGCCGCGGCGACCACACCCACGCCGATGCCGGTAAGGGTGTGGCCCTGCTCGACTGCGCCGCGCCGGCGGAAACGCCGCTGATGCCGTACGGCGTGATGCCGCAGACGAGACTCAGTGGCGGCGTTCATGCCATCACCGGTTTCCTCGGGGTGGGCGGCCTTGACCTGAGCGTCAGCGCGCGGGCGTTTCCCCTCACGGTCGCGCGAGCGTACTCCAGCTTTGGCGCCGTGCATGGTGACAGCGGCGCCTTTGGTAACGGCTGGACCTGGACCTACGGTACCCGTCTGGTGGTCCATGCCGACGGCTCGGTCACGCTGGTCGAGGCTGGCGGTGCACGCAGCCTCTTCTGGAAGAACGGCACGTCCTGGGAGCCTGCCCCCGGCGTAAACGCGCTCCTCCAGCAGGCGGGAGCAGGCTACACCGTCACCCGAGCGAACCAGACCGTCTGGACCTTCGATAGCCAAGGACGGCTGGCGAGCATCGCGGACCGGGGCGGCAACACTCTGACGCTGGCCTACGCCGGCGCCTCGCCCGCACCGAGCATGATCACCGCGCCCGGTGGCCGCACGCTCAGCTTCACCACGGGCGCCGGCAACCGGGTGACGCGGGTGGACGGCCCTCCCGGCTCGGGCCTGTTCGCAACATATGCCTACGACGGCAGCGGCAACCTGACCGCCGTGACGGACGCGGCCGGCAAGACCTGGACGTACACCTACGACAACCGCCGTCAGCTCCTCCGCATCACGGACCCGCGGAACACGATTCCCGTGTCGACGACGTTCGGCACCCTGGGCCGCGTGCTGTCCCAGCAACAGGGCGCGATCATCGATCCTCGCACCGGCCAGCCCGAAGGCTGGTTGGCCGCCACCGCCTACACTTACGCCCCCCAGGGCTATGGCGGCTCATATGGCAGCGCGTCCGTGATGACCGACCCGCGCGGCGTGCAGTGGTGGACGGTGAGTGACGCCGCCCTCCGCATCACCCAGCGCGAGGTGTGGGAGTCCACGCCCCGAGGGCCTGAACTCGCACAGCGGCTGCAATGGAGCTACGACGCGTTTGACAACATCCTGACGGCAACCGGAGCGAGCGGCCGTGTGACCGCGATGACCTACGCCACCGCGGGCGTGGTGACCGGACGTGGCAACGTGCTGACGGTCACCGAGGATGCCGGCGCCGGCGGGTTGAACCTCGTGACGGCGATGACCTACACGGCTGCCGGTGACCTGCTCACGGTCACTGACCCGCTGGGGCACACGCGCACGTTTGCCTATGACGCAGCGGGCAATCTCACCAGCGCCCGCAATGCCCTGAACCAAGGACCGAGCTTTGCCTATGACGGCAGCGGTCAGCGCACC
>WBZO01000925.1_pt1 | contig 52347 bp, 50 predicted proteins | sample 5204261 | NCBI WGS metagenome assembly WBZO01 (sample SAMN12412400, study PRJNA552823) | activated sludge metagenome | isolation source: activated sludge from anammox sidestream of wastewater treatment plant... | place: USA: North Carolina | collected 2017-09
GAATTGAACGCCATCGCCTATCGGCTGAACACCCGCCCACGGAAATGTCTCCACTTTGCCACGCCCCTGGAGGTCTATGCGCAGCTGCGCCATCATTCACCCGTTGCACTTGGAACTTGAAACCGCCCTGTCTATAAACGAAGAAGAGAGGATCTGATGAAACGTAAGTGGAGGAAAAATTGGAGCGGGAAACGGGATTTGAACCCGCGACCCTCGCCTTGGCAAGGCAGCCTAAGTTTAATGTTTTCAATAACTTGAGTAATTTTATAGTTGCATCGATTACTAGGTTTTTCACGCACTTAGCAAACAGACCGTCTATATAGACAGTAGGGTTTTTACTGCTATCCGTCTTGCCGTTTCTTCGCATGGAGTCCACGAGAGCCATCTTACATTCTTTGAAGCTCAACGGAAGACTTCAGCACCCTCGCCCCCGAAACCACAGTTTGCGTAACCCTGTCTCTCAGGTCTGATGAATGATGTCAGGGAGAAGGAGTATGCGCTGAGCTTCGGCCTAAGGCAAGCAGCCGCACCCCAATCTACCTCCATGCCCCTGACGTGATTTCTCATGAGGAAAGCGGTATTCTTCGGCGGCAAATCGAGAGACAGGGCACACTGCAAGAACGAAAGGCCGATCAACAGCTTAGGAGATCGATGGCGACAAAGGGAAAAGCTGCTTCCAAACCTGACACCGGCGCCAATCTCGGCTTCGAGGCCAAGCTCTGGCGGATGGCCGACGGACTCCGCAACAACATGGATGCAGCGGAGTACAAGCATGTCGTGCTCGGCCTGATCTTCTTGAAGTACATCTCCGATGCATTTGAGGCGAAACACACCGAGCTTGAGGCGCAAAAGAAACAGGGGGCCGATCCAGAAGATCCGGACGAATACAAGGCCGCGAGGATCTTCTGGGTGCCCAAAGAGGCGCGGTGGTCCCACCTGAAGGCTAAGGCGCCACAGCCGACAATCGGTACGATTGTCGATGATGCGATGAGCGCGATCGAGCGGGATAACCCCTCGCTGAAGGGCGTCTTACCCAAAGACTATGCCCGCCCAGGCCTCGACAAACAGCGGCTGGGTCAGCTCATCAATCTGGTCAGCGACATTGGACTTGGCAGTCCCGCGGATCGAGCCAAAGACATTCTGGGGCGGGTCTACGAATACTTTCTCTCACAATTCGCGAGCGCCGAAGGCAAGAAGGGCGGACAATTCTATACGCCGTCCCGCGTGGTCCGGGTGCTGGTTGAGATGCTCGCCCCCTACAAGGGCCGGGTCTACGACCCCTGCTGCGGATCTGGTGGCATGTTCGTGAGCAGCGAGAAGTTCATCGAAGCCCACAGCGGCAAGCTCGGTGACATCTCCATCTATGGCCAGGAGTCGAACTACACCACCTGGCGGCTGGCCAAAATGAACCTCGCCATCCGGGGCATCGATGCCCAGATTGCCCACGGCGACACGTTTCACAACGACAAGCACCCGGATCTCAAGGCCGATTACGTCTTGGCGAATCCGCCCTTCAACGACAGCGACTGGCGCGGCGAGTTGTTGAAGGACGACAAGCGCTGGGTCTATGGAATGCCCCCTGCGGGCAATGCCAACTTTGCCTGGGTCCAGCATTTCATCCACCACCTGGCTCCCACCGGGATCGCGGGATTCGTCCTGGCCAATGGTTCGATGTCCTCCAACCAGTCGGGTGAGGGCGAGATCCGCAAGGCCATCATCGAGGCCGATCTCGTGGACTGCCTGGTGGCGCTCCCAGGGCAATTGTTCTACTCCACCCAGATTCCGGTCTGCCTCTGGTTCCTCGCGCGCAACAAAAAGAATGGCCGATTCCGGGACCGGCGCGGGGAGTCCTTGTTCATCGACGCCCGGAAACTGGGGACACTCGTTGATCGGGTCCATCGAGAGCTGAGCGATGACGACATCGGGAAAATCGCCGGCACCTACCACGCATGGCGAGGTGATCAATCAGCCGGACCATACGCCGATGTGCCAGGTTTCTGCAAAGCGGCCAAACTCGATGAGATCCACAAGCACGGTCACGTCCTCACGCCGGGCCGCTATGTCGGCGCGGAAGCTGTCGAAGACGACGGCGAGCCATTCGAACAGAAGATGGCGCGGCTCACCAAGACCTTGCAGGAGCAGCAAGCCGAAGCGGAGAAATTAGACGACGCCATCGCTGCCAACCTCCAGGCACTCGGGTTCTGGAAGGACACGGCATGACGCCTGAGGCCCTGCACGACTTGATCGCCGCCGGTGAAACCCAACCGATGATATTAATCAGTCGGTTATCGGAAAGGCGGGAAATGCACGGCGGAAACGCACGGATACGGACGGGAAATGCACGCGTGCATTTATTTGCGCGGCGCGTGTATTCGCAGACCGAAGGCGCGAAGCTCGATGCCGCCATCGCAGCCAACCTGAAGGTGCTTGGGTATGGCAGCTAGGAAGAAGACCGTTCAGGGGCCAAAGACACTACCACAACCTGTGTCAGAAACCGGCGCGACGCCGTCTGGTCGCGTATCGCGCGGGCGCACTCACCCTCGTGGGGCCTCGTTTCCTGTGGCGCCTCCAGGTTCGGAACTGCCGCGGAGCTATGCGAAGACGCTTAGGAAGATCAAACAGCGCATCCAAGAGGAGCGGCTTCGCGTCGTCCTCGCCGCCAACACGGCGATGGTGCTGCTCTATTGGGACATCGGCCGGATGATCCTGGACCGGCAGGAGCGCGAGGGCTGGGGCGCCAAGATCATTGACCGCCTCGCCGCCGACGTCCGAGGCGCCTTCCCCGACATGCGGGGCTTCTCGCCGCGCAACCTCAAGTACATGCGCGCGTTCGCCGCCGAATGGACCAACCCGGTATTTGTGCAGCAGATTGCTGCACAAATACCCTGGTTCCACAACTGTCTACTGCTGGACCGAGTGCCAGATCCGACGGCGCGGACTTGGTATATCCGTCAGGTGATGAAGCACGGCTGGTCGCGCAACATCCTCGCCCTTCAGATCGACTCCCGCGCCTATCAGCGTCACGGCAAGGCGATCACCAACTTCAAGGCCACGTTGCCACCCGCGGATTCCGACCTGGCCGCCCAGGTCTTCAAGGACCCGTACCTATTCGACTTCCTCGGCACCGCCGATCCGCGTCGTGAGCGCGAGGTCGAGCAAGCGCTGGTGGATCACATCCAGCGCTTCCTACTGGAACTGGGGAGCGGCTTTTCCTTCGTCGGTCGCCAGGTGCATCTCGAGTTCGCCAGCCGCGACTACTATCTCGACCTGCTCTTCTATCACCTCAAGCTGCGCTGTTACGTTGTCATCGAGCTGAAGGCCATGTCCTTCGAGCCCGGCTTCGCCGGCCAGATGAATATGTACCTTTCGGCGGTGGACGACCTGCTCCGCCACGTCGATGACAAGCCGACCATTGGACTCTTGCTGTGCCGCACCAAGGACCGGTTCATTGTCGAGTACGCGCTGCGCGATGTGCGCAAGCCCATCGGTGTTGCGGGCTGGGAGACCACCCTTGTCGAGAAGCTGCCTGAGGATCTGAAGGGCAACCTGCCGACGGTGGAAGAAATCGAGGCGGAGCTGGCACCGAAGCGGGGGAGGCGATGAACGCGCTCATAACACCGTGGCTGCCGCTCAAATATATGAGCGCCGCGCATAACCTCACCGCCCGCGGCAGCCTTAACGCCGCCACCTCTAGCCTTCGACAACCTACGAAGAGACGGCAAATCACATGGTTAGACGTTCTCGGGAGACCGGCAAACCTGGCCAGCGATATAAATGCACGCGTGCATTTATTTGCGCGGCGCGTGTATTCGCAGGCAGAAGGCCACTAAGCTGGAAGCCGTCACCACTGCAAACCTGAAGGGGATTGGGTATGCCTAGAGCGAAAGCGTCTCGAGTGGTGCCATCAAACAATGAGATCCGCCGCATCATGCTCCAGTACTTCTACGACCGTAACAAAAACGCGACCAGCGCCCGCGGGAAAAAAGGATCAGCGGTCAAGATTAGTGATGTCAAAAGGGAGTTAAAGGCGAGCCATGCTCTTCAACAACAAGAGGTCCAGAGCAATCTCACCTACCTGATAAGTCAAGGCTGGGTCGAAGAGGACGCAGTCGAAAAGTCATTCACGGCGCCCGGTGGGACAGTTATTCCTTCGTCCACGAGCTTCTATAGGATCACAGCGGCCGGTATCGACAAAATCGAAGGACCAGGAGAATTTACGATGCCCAAGTTTCACGGTATCAAAATCGAAGCCACGGGCCAGAACATTATTACCCTGGGCGACGGAAATCAGATCAACGCCAAGTTCACCGAACTCGGACAGTCCTTGCTTGAACTTCGAGATGCAATTGCTGCATCCAATTCGAAAGAGTCAGACAAGATGACCCTTGTTGCTGACATCGAGACCATCCAGACACAACTTGCCAAGAGTGAACCGAATAGAGGAATCATTCGAGCCGCGTGGGAGACAGTGAAAGGTGCAGCCACAATCGATGGCTGTGCGTCGCTCTTCCAAAAGGTTGCGGGATTAATTGGAGGATTTCTTTGACATCGTTAGACCAGCAGACTGGCCGGGCTATACATATTCCTTCAACGGCCACACCTCTGCCTGATGACTGGCGTTGGGATCGGCTGGATCAAATCTGTGATGGTGTCTTTGATTGCCCGCACTCAACACCCGCTTTAACAGTCGATGGCCCCTTCGTTGTTCGCTCTCAAGACGTTAGAACAGGGATTTTTCGTGTTGAAGAGGCGGGTCACGTATCCGAAGAAACCTATCAGGAACGGATCATTCGGGCAGAGCCGAGACATGGCGACCTTTTGTACAGCCGCGAAGGAACCTACTTTGGCATTGCGGCCGAGGTTCCATCCGGCGTCCGAGTCTGCCTGGGGCAACGAATGGTTCTGCTGCGTCCCAATAAGAACGTGTGCAACTCCCGATATCTTCGGTACTGGCTCAATTCTCCCGTTATGGCTAGGCACATTCATGGTCATAGAGATGGCACAGTTGCAGAGAGACTCAATCTTCCAACAATTCGTCAGCTCCCCATTGCGATTCCACCGCTCAAAACACAGTATGCCATCGCCCACATCCTCGGCACGCTGGACGACAAGATCGAGCTGAACCGGCGGATGAATGAGACACTGGAGGCGATGGCACGAGCGCTCTTCAAATCGTGGTTCGTGGACTTCGACCCCGTCCGCGCCAAGACCGAAGGCCGCGACACCGGCCTGCCCAAGCATCTCGCCGATCTCTTCCCGGATTCATTCGGAGACTCGGAGCTGGGGGAGATTCCGAGGGGGTGGGCGGTTGGCCGATTTGGCGACGTGGTGGATCACTTAAGGGATCAGGAGAACCCTCTTTTGTCGCCGGATGTGCTCTTCCAACACTTCAGCATTCCAGCCTTCGACGAGGGACAGACTGCGAGGTTGGAGTATGGCGAGAGCATCAAGAGCCTGAAGTCGCGTGTGCCGTCGGGCGTCGTATTGCTTTCCAAGCTCAATCCCGAGATCGAGCGGGTATGGCTCGTTGACGTACACCCGAACGAGCGATCGGTGTGCTCAACAGAGTTTCTGGTTCTCAGCGCACGTTCTCCATTCGCACGGAGCTATGTCTATTGCCTCACACGCTCACCGGTGTTTCGGCAGCAGATTGAGGGGCTCGTAACGGGAACGTCAAAGAGCCATCAGCGGGCGCAAGTCGAGTCGATTCTCAACCTCCCGGTAGTCATTCCACCTTCGTCCATTGTGGCAGCGTTTGATCACACGTCAGAAAGCCTACTCGCGCGAACCCTCGAATGTCGGCGCGAATCCCACACGCTTTCCGCCCTGCGCGACACGCTGCTGCCCAAGCTCATCTCCGGCGAGCTACGGCTGAAGCAGGTGGAGCGGTTCATTGAGCGTGTCTCAGACAGAGAAACCGGAGCGCAGCTATGAGCGAAACACCGTCCCAGCCAACGGATCGCTTCGAGATTGGCGGCGAGGACCTTCTGGCGGCGGTTCAGGCGCCATCCGTTTCGGCCGGCGCTGCGGCTCAAGACACGCCGACCGCGTCGCTGCCGCGTGAGGCGCTTGAAGACATTCGCGTTCGCGTCGGGACGCTCCTCAAGACGGAGACCGTGTCATTCTTGCTCGGTGCAGGCGCGTCGGTGGATTGCGGGGGGCAACTAATCGGCTCCGTTCCTCTGGCGGTCGAGCGGGACTTGCAAAACGAAGGCATCGCGGGGACGGCGAAAGCCCGCATTCGCCGGTGGCTGACGGTCTTCTACTTGGGTGTGCGCCACTCCGGCGGCGGTAACACTACGCCAGTGACTCGTAACGAGATTATTGATCGGCGGGAGACCCTCAAGGGCGAAAGCGCGAGATCACTTCCGGCCAACTTCGAGCAGGTGCTCGCGACGCTACACCGCTGGCGCGCGGCTCTCCCCAAGGCCGGGGGGCGACTACGTCTTGACGGCTCCCCGGGACTCGATGCCAAGTCAGAAGACCTCGACGAATGCCTGAATCACGCGACGCGTGCGCTTGCACGGGCCTGCCAGCTTCCGGCCACTGGCAAGGACGGTGGCCTCTCTACATACAAGACTCTGGTCCGCAAGCTCCTGACGCGCCCGCTCAACCTCAAGCGGGTGAACGTCTTCACGCTCAACTACGACACGCTTGTAGAGCAGGCGTCCGACGCCGAGGGTGTCGTCCTGCTGGATGGCTTCGTCGGTACCCAGCGCCGCATCTTTCGGCCCGAGAGTTACGAGCAGGATTTCTACTTCCCCGCAGAGACAACGGAGGGCCGAGTTCACCGATTCGACCGGGTCCTGCACCTCTATAAGCTGCACGGCTCGATCAAGTGGACGGCGAACGAGTCGACGCTCGACGATCCCTACGGCGTGCAGTCGGCGGCCTTCGACGCGGATGGAGCGAAACCGCTCCTGATCTACCCGACGCCGGCCAAGTACGGCGAGACGCTGGGCTGCCCGTACTCGGAGCTGTTCCGCCGTTTCGCTGGTGCGCTCGCTCGGCCCCAATCGGTGCTGTTCATTGTCGGCTACGGATTCGGTGACGAGCACGTGAACGCCATCATCCGTCAGGCCCTCGCTGTTCCGAGCTTCACCCTCGTCATCGTGGATCCGGCGCCGACGAGCAAGTTCGTGACGACACTTCGCGAGCAGAAGGACCGACGGGTCTGGATCGCCGAGGGATCGAGGATCGGAACGCTCGCGGGATTCGTGGACCAGCTACTTCCGGACCTGCGGGACGAGGAGATCCTCAAGAAGGTCCTCGCCACCCACCGAGCGCTCGCGAACGGAAGTCACGCGCCGGGAGATTCTGCCGATGGCAAGTGACTCCGAGATCGGGCGCGTTGTCGCCGTGGACACCGCGCAGGTCAGCATCGAGCTGAACCGCGACCTCAAGGGGATGAGCAGGAGCACCTATGAAGGCCCCCAGGAAGTCGGGCGCATCAACTCCTACGTGATCATCCCGGTGGGCGCGCGGCGGCTCGTTGCGATGGTGACGCGCGTGGTGCTGGTGGAAGAGGCGGAGATGAAGGCCGATCGCACGATGGTGGCACTTCCCGCCGCCCGGCGCCTGATGAAGGCCACGCTCATTGGCACGATCGACGGCGATTCATTCCGCCAGGGAGTTTCGCTCTTTCCGGTGCTCGACAACCCGGTCCACCTGGCCGGGCGGGCTGATCTCGATGCGATCTTCGGCCCAATCGAGCAGGGCGCGGCTGCAGCCCCCAAACCGGACGAGCCGGGCTACTGCATCCCAATCGGAGAGTCCGCTGTCGTGCAGGGGAGGCCCATCCGGATCGACCCGAACGCTTTCTTCGGTAAGCACGCCGCAATTCTCGGCAGTACCGGCTCCGGCAAGTCCTGCACGATCGCAAGCCTGATTCAGTCGATTCTGGAGCAACCGGCCGTGAAGCGGACGACCTTCGTGATCCTAGACACCAACGGCGAGTACCGCACAGCGTTTCAGAAGCAGAAGGACGGTGGAGTTTGGGAGGACGCCGGTTCCGGAAAGGCCCTATACATCCCGTCTGACCCCCGCCTGGCAGCGGAGCGTCTCGCCATACCGTACTGGTTCATGAACGCCGAAGACTTCGTGCGGCTCTTTCAAGCGTCCAAGGGCGTGCAGCGACCTGTACTCCTGGAGACGCTGCGCCTCGCGCGCAACGAAACGGGCAGCTCCCCGCCACTCGCCATTCTGCGTGAGGAGCTGGTCCACGAGATCAACCGCATCTGGTCGCTCTCGGGGAAGGACGAGAAAACGTCGAAGGATGTGCGGGACGTGGCCTATGGCCTCAAGACACGAATCGGGCAGAACGACCTGACATTAGCGTGGACTGATGCGCAGACCACGTACTCGCTTAGCAAAGCCGATGTCGATACCGCGCTCGACACCGTCGAGACGACAGCCGGGAATCACATCGACAATGGCACCTACCCCAAAGTGCTTCCTGCTGATGCGAGGAAGGCGATCCGCGATGCCATCAACCCCATCTACGAGAAACTGACGGGTGCCCACCTCGGCGAGGGTGCTGGCGGCAAAGGGCGCTCGGCAGACGCGCCGTCGCACTTCGACAAGCTCAAGTTCCGCTCTCGTCACATCGAGCAAGTCCTTCGCCGCGAAGAGTCGGGTGGTGCGCGGGCACGTGATTTCTCGGGGACGATGCTGCTACGCATCGACCGCCTGCTGGCCGATCAGCGATTCGACTTCCTGTTCGGTCCTGTCGGTGAGGCGTTGCCCAACCCGGCGCACGCGCTGGCCACGTTTCTTCGAGATACGCTCGGCATCGGAGCTTCATCGACTGTCACGTTGTCGAGTGAAGCGGACGTCCTCAAGTCGCGCTTGCCATTCTACGATCGCCAGCGTGACAAGGAAAACGCTGTCAATGTCGTCATCCTCGATCTGAGTTTGCTCGCAGCAGAGGTGCTGGAGAATGTAACCGCGTTGATCGGCCGGCTGATTCTCGAGTTCCTTCAGCGCCTCGGCGAGCATGGTGGTGAAGGGGCGCGCGGTTCGCTGCCGGTGGTGCTCGTTCTGGAGGAGGCCCAGAACTACATCCAGCAGCCGCGTTTTGCTGAAGAGGAGTCGATCGCGCGCGGCGTGTTCGAGCGGATCGCCCGTGAGGGGCGGAAGTACGGTCTGAGTCTGGTGGTTGCCTCGCAGAGGCCGAGCGAACTCTCGAAGACGGTTCTCTCGCAGTGCAGCAGCTTCATCGTTCACCGGCTGCAGAATCCAGAGGATCTGCGGTACTTCAAAGAGATTGTTCCCGGCATCTACGGGCCGATGCTGGAGCAGATTCCGGCGCTCGCCCCGCAGACGGCGCTCGTCCTCGGCGAGTGCGTTCCGGCGCCTGCGCTGGTGAAGATTCGCGAGGCGCGGCCGGTGCCCAGAAGCCGCGATCCGCAGTTCTACCGGTACTGGGTGAATGAGACTGCTCCGGCGGTCGACGTCGAAGGCATCTGCGCGCAATGGGAAGACAAGCGCGATGACGCTGATGAGGCCCCGTCGGCAGACGCGAACGGTGAGGCCGAAACCTGATGACGGCATTCAGCGAATCCACCGTCGAAGACGCCGCCCTCGCCTGGCTCGAAGCGCTGGGTTACGCAGTGCTGCACGGGCCGGACATCGCCACGGGCGAACCTGCCGCGGAGCGCAGCGACCCGAACTACCGCGACGTAGTGTTGGAGCGACGGCTGCGCCAGGCGCTCGTCCGGCTGAATCCAGACCTGCCGAGAGAAGCGCTGGAAGATGCTTTCCGGAAGCTCACACGAACTGACGCGGCAACGTTGATTGAACGGAACCGTGCGGTTCATCGGATGCTTGTGGACGGAGTGAACGTAGAGTATCGCCGGAAAGATGGCTCGATCGCAGGGGTGCAAGCGCGCGTGCTGGACTTTGAGGTGCCGGAGAATAACGACTGGTTGGCGGTCAACCAGTTCACGGTTTCGGAGGGGCAACACACGCGGCGGCCCGATGTGGTGCTGTTCGTGAACGGGCTGCCGCTGGCGGTGATCGAGCTCAAGAATCCGGCGGACGAAGACGCCACGATCTGGAGTGCCTACCAGCAACTCCAGACCTACCAAGCACAGATTCCTTCCTTCTTTGCAACAAATGCGGCGTTGATTATTTCTGATGGGGTCCAGGCCCGTATTGGGACGCTCGGTGCAGGAAAGGAATGGTTTAAGCCCTGGCGAACGATCACAGGCATCCGCGATGCGGCTCCGACCGTCTCTGAGTTGCAAGTCGTCCTGGAAGGCGTGTTTGAAAAACGACGGTTCCTCGATCTAGTGCGATATTTTGTGGTCTTCGAAGACGAGGGCCATGGGAAGCTCAGCAAGAAGATGGCGGGGTATCACCAGTTCCATGCGGTGAATGTCGCCGTTGAGGAAACCCTGCGAGCCGCCACAGTTGCGGCAGAGCACCAGGCAGCCGACGTCTTAGGCCAGTACCAATCAGGCCATCAACCAGGCGGTGAGCTGGGCGATCGTCGTGTGGGCGTGGTGTGGCATACCCAAGGCTCGGGGAAGAGCCTGACGATGGCCTTCTATGCAGGGCGAGTCATCCTGCATCCGACGATGGCGAACCCAACCATCGTCGTACTCACTGATCGCAATGACCTAGACGATCAACTCTTCGGGACCTTTGCTCGATGCCGTGATCTGCTCAGGCAAGCTCCTGTTCAAGCGACCGATCGAGCTGACTTACGGGCCAAGCTGGCGGTGGCTTCCGGCGGCGTGGTGTTCACCACGATTCAGAAGTTCTTTCCGGAAGAAAAAGGCGACCGGCACCCGGTGCTATCTGACCGCCGCAACATCGTCGTCATTGCGGACGAAGCCCACCGGAGTCAGTACGATTTCATCGATGGGTTTGCCCGGCACATGCGTGATGCCTTGCCCCACGCGTCGTTCATTGGATTTACCGGGACGCCGATTGAAAAGACCGATGCCAATACACGCGCGGTCTTCGGTGACTACATCAGTGTCTACGACATCCAGCGGGCGGTCATCGATAAGGCGACCGTTCCTATCTACTACGAAAGCCGGCTGGCCAAACTGGAATTGAACAATTCCGAGCGTCCGAAGATTGATCCTAAGTTTGAGGAGGCAACCGAGGGAGAAGAAGTTGAGCGCAAGGAGAAGCTCAAAACCAAGTGGGCACAGCTCGAAGCTGTCGTGGGGGCGGAGAATCGGATCAAGTTGATTGCACGAGACCTCGTCGATCACTTCGAAGATCGCCTCGCGACGATGGATGGCAAGGCGATGGTCGTGTGTATGAGCCGGCGGATCTGTGTCGAGCTGTATCGAGAGATTGCTGCTCTCCGCCCGCACTGGCATGCCGAGGCCGATGATCAGGGGTCGATGAAAGTGATTATGACCGGCTCGGCGTCCGACCCGATCGAGTGGCAGGGCCATATCCGGAATAAGAAACGCCGCGAAGACATGGCATTCCGGTTCCGTGCTCCCAAGGATCCATTCAGGCTCGTCATCGTTCGCGACATGTGGCTGACCGGGTTTGACGCCCCGAGTCTGCATACGATGTATCTCGATAAGCCGATGCGCGGGCATGGACTCATGCAGACGATCGCCCGGGTCAATCGGGTGTTTAAGGACAAGCCTGGTGGGTTGGTCGTCGACTACCTCGGGCTGGCCGACGAACTCAAGCAGGCCCTCGCCACCTACACGGAAAGCGGCGGGACGGGAAAGACGGCGATTGATCAGGCGGAAGCCGTGGCCGTGATGCTGGAAAAGTATGAAGTCTGCCGAGGGCTCTTTCACGGCTTTGATTGGTCGGCTTGGATGACGGGAACGCCCCAAGAACGCCTGTCGGTCTTGCCTCCTGCCCAAGAGCATATTTTGTCCCAGGAAGATGGGAAACCTCGGCTGCTCCGTGCAGTGACAGATCTCTCACAAGCTTTCGCCCTGGCCGTCCCGCATGAGGAGACCTTCCGCATTCGAGATGATGTCGGCTTCTTTCAGGCGGTACGGGCGGTCCTCGCCAAGAACATTCCAACCGAGCACAAAACCGACGAAGAATTGGATCATGCCATCCGCCAAATCATTTCCAAGGCGGTGGTCTCGGATGCAATCATCGATATCTTCGCTGCCGCTGGTCTCAAGAAGCCGGACTTATCGATTCTTTCCGATGAGTTTCTCGACGAAGTGCGCGGGATGCCGCAGAAGAACTTGGCTGTGGAACTCTTGCGCAAACTGCTGAGCGGAGAGATTAAAGTCCGGTCTCGCAAGAACGTGGTGCAGGCGAAATCTTTCTCGGAAATGCTAGAGCAGGCGGTGCGCAAGTACCAAAACCGGGCGATTGAGGCCGCGCAGGTGATTGAGGAGATGATCGGCTTGGCCAAGGACATGCGCCGGGCCCATGCACGAGGAGAACGGCTGGGGCTGTCTGAAGAAGAACTGGCCTTCTATGATGCGCTGGAAACCAACGACAGCGCGGTCCAGGTCCTCGGGGATGAGACCTTACGGACGATCGCACGAGAAGTGGCGGAGGCTGTCCGCAAGAATGTGACGATTGACTGGACTGTGCGGGAGAATGTCCGCGCCCAGCTTCGGGTCATTGTGAAGCGCATCCTCCGCAAGTATGGCTATCCTCCAGACAAGCAGGAAAAGGCGACCCAAACCGTCTTACAGCAGGCGGAAGTCTTGTGTGGGGAGGTGGCTGCCTAATTCTAAGGCTTGTTCGATCGGACCCACCAACGGGCTGTGAGCCGTGCTCCCTGCCGTGAGCGCGCAGCCCCACCCAGTCACAGCCCCCTTCGGGGGTAGAGCCTCCTTTCCATAGCTCTTCCTCATTCTGACGTTTCGTGTCGTGCGGCCCGAGCCATCATGTAGCTCTCCCTTTCTTCCCTCTAAAGCACACTCCGCAAATCCCCGTGGCGTCATTCCGCTGCCTCGTGTTCTTCCGCCGTATGGCCTCCTTTTTCCCCCACTCCAGGCGTTACTGAAGCCAGCGCAAGATTATGACGAGCCAGCCGCTGAAGCCTCCTTAAGCGGTCGGGCTTAAAAACATTTGCCGCGCACTTACCGACCGCGATGCGGCACTAACCCACACAGAGGAGGTTCCCCATGGAATCCGTTACCCCCACATTCAGCTACCTACGATCGAAGCTCGACGAATGGAAGGCGAATGATCTGCTCTTGCCCTCCGCGGAAGTGAGCTGGGCGCGCTTTGAGGAGGTCGCGACCAGCGACATTCTGCCCGCTCTTTGTGAGGCAAAAGAGGTTTTGGAAAGTGCTGGCCTGGACGTCTCGATCACCGACCTTGATGAAGAAGCGCGCTGTCTCGGGTTCTACGTGAAGGACGTGGGGCTCTTCTTCACGCCTTCCGACGATGGAATGACGGTCCACTTCATGGCCCGTCGTTTCACGGCTGAGGAACAAGGCTACGAAAGCCGCATCCTCTATAAGAGGGCGACGGCGGAGCCACTCCGCAAGTTGGTGGAGGAAGCATTACTCCGCCTCCTCGGACCGCGCCGAGCAAACGCGGTCAATCAGTAAGGTCGGAATGGTGGCGCGACTGTCTTCATGACACTCGCGCCACTCTCCAGCGTTGCATCAACTAACCACAGAAAAAGAAAAGAGCGGAGGATCACCATGATGAACGACAGCGAAGCGTTGTTGAGTTTGAGAGTGGCAGTGCGCGAAGGCCAGGATTCTGGGCAGTTGCCCTGCGAAAGCGAGGCAGGTCGTCGCTTCCAAGTGATGGTGTGTGAACTGGCCGTGCCGGTGTTGCGGGAGTTGGTGAATCTCCTTTGTATGGAAGGCATAACAGCGCATTTGCACATGGCTCTGGACGAGCCGACGCCGTACGTGGGACTCGAGATCACCGAACCAGCGACAACAGTCTGGGTCTACCCCTCCGGCGGAGCCAACGAAATCACGACTAGCGTCCATGGAGGACTCTATCCAAACTATAATTGCGATAGACACCTGGCTTATCGAGTGCTCACGGCGACGACCTTGGAAACAATACTGGTCGAACAGCTCCGCCTCGTCTTGTGTCCCCAGACACCCATCATCTGAGCGACTTCCAGTCAAAGCAACGTGGTGAGGCACGTAGCAGCTTCCTTCCTATAGGACACGATTAGTTGGCTTACAAATGGTAATTTCTCGTTGGATTGTCGTCAGTCTCTTGCGAATGTCTGCGATCTGCCTCTCCACGCGGTTGCGATCAAGCGTTTTAGCCTTCCCACCGCAGACGGCCTCTTTGTAAAACTCGGCAGCTTTCAGCAAATCTTCATACCGATCTTCCAGGCTATGGGCTGTGATAGCCTGCTGGCCTTGGACGCGATCCTGTTTGCGCTGCTGTGTGCGTCTCGCCTCGTCGCTTTCTCGTTCTTTTTGACGAGCCTGCCGCAGGGTCATCAATTCCACCGCCTGAGTCTCGTTCAAAACCCTCAACTTCATCATTTCTCGTCCATGGTCGCTGAGAGTCTTCTCTCGTCCATCCAGTAGTTCCTGTAACTCCTTCGGAGCTTGCCGCAGGGACTGAATTTCCTTCTCTTTCTCCGAGAGTTGACGCCGGAGACCACGGACCGCGACGGAAGCGGGCATTCTGGCATAGTCCCAGACAAGTTTTACAATGGCGGCTTGCGTCGATTCATGGAGATAGACGAATGCTGCGGCTCGATCATCTGACAAGCGTGCGGACCTCTTGCTGCTCTCCCTTGCCCCTCGTCTCTTGGATTGTCCGCTCTCCAACAACTCTTGAAGTTCTGGAATGATCTTTTTCTCATCTAACATTCACGCCTCCCTTCCGAGGACACCACTCACCCATATCGGCATTCTCTAAACACTCCTGAAGCAAAACGCTCTGCTGCGGCTTTACTGCCAATTCATCCCCCCAATTGGCAGCCCATTCCTACTGGAAGCCTCGAGCGTGTTTGGTACCGTGCCCTCATCGGATGGCGGGCCATCCATCCATACAGGTGGAGCGATAGCGGAACTGGCGGCGAGGTGCTCGAGAAAGGGGCGACGGACATGACGACGATGATCGAGGACGATGCATTCGAGATCACAGAGGACGATGACGAAGAGGAGCGCTGCCGGGAGGGGTCGCTCACCTACCAACGTATTCGCGCGTTGCCCACATTAAGGCCACAGGACTGGCGGCGACTGCTGAGAGACATTCAGCGTCATCGTCCCGAGCACTTTGCGATCGTCCATACCATGGTGGAGTTGGGGCTTCCCTTAGTCGCGGTCCTCGGCCTGTGGCTGGAAGATCTCAATTTCGAGGAACGTCTCCTTCGGGTGGTCCGGGGATGGGGGGAAACAGGCGCGTTTCCGATTCCCAATCTCAAGCGCCCCTTCCATCCGCATGGCGACTTCGGCCACCTGACCGTCCCGCTAACGCCAGACAACCATCAAATCTTACGGGACCATCTGGCTGAATTGCAGGACCGCAGTCGGCCCTGTGATCCCACCGATTGGTTGTTCCCCGGCCGGGGCAACCAGCCATGGAAATTTCGCTATGTCACGAACTTCACCATTCTGCCCGCACTCAAGCGGTGTGGGCTGCCCAAATTGTTCCCCAAGGATCTGTATTACTGCATGTACAAAACTCGCATTGAGGAGGCTCTCCGCCATGACCAACCCAACAACTGAGCAACCCATCGACCCAACCTCTGTCCAGAACGGTGCCCACGATCGCGTCGCGGACGTGGTCCGCCTGCTCCCGCTAGTCAGTCCCGCGGCCCAGTTGATTCGTACGCGTGCCGCATGGCTGAGGCCCGGCACGACTATCGATGAGTTTCTTCCAGAGTGTCGAAAGGTCTGGGGTCGCTGCATTGACCCACATGGGAGCATAGACAGCTACGAAAGCGCCGTGACGCACCATATTCTGCCATTTTTTCATGGCACCGCATTGCGCGATTGGGACGAGAGGCTAATCATCAAGTTTATCGAATACCTGAATGACAAAGTGGCGCTGACGGCCAAGCTCACGCCCTATCCAGATGGACGGAAATTGACCAAGAAATCCAAGAAACGGATTCTGGCGATCCTGTCGGGCATCTGCCGCCTCGGGATGACCTTCGGACTGCTCACGAAGAATCCTGCGAAAGACTACGCCAAGCTGTTAAAGCAGTTTAGCGATAACCCGTCGAGTCAAGACAGACAAGAACACGCACGTGCCAAGCCCATCGCCAAATGGAAGGCCCTCACCATCGAGGAACGCGACCGGGTCCTGATGACGGCGCGCAAGTTCTTGTCCTTGCGCTACTACGCATACTATCTCGTGTTGGCCGGAACCGGGGTGCGGCCCAGTGAAGCCGCGGCCTTACGTTGGAAGCATCTGGATCTGGAAGGAGAGACCACGAATGGCGTGCCCGTCGTCCACATCCGCGTGACCATCAAGCGCGGGGGCAAGCATATTGGACAAACCAAGTCCGGTCGGGACCGGACAGTGGAGCTCGATCCGGCCGTGGTGGAGGTGTTGATGGCCTTGAAAGCGATCGTCCCCCACAACCCGGAGAATTTTGTGTTTACCCGACCCAATGGGAGGCTCTTCTCGCAAGCCTTCCGCAACAACGTCTGGGCAGTGGTCCTCGGCCTGGCCGGCTTGACGCGGTGGGTTCCCGTGTACTGCCTCCGGCATACCTACGCCAGTATCCTGATCAACCACGACGTCTCGATCACCTTCGTGTCTCAGCAGCTCGGGCACTACGACGACGAGGTCACGCGGATCACCTACTACCACTGGATGCCGGTCAACTCCAATCCCCACCTGGCACGACTCCGCCTCAGGGGATTGTGACTACGGGCGGCACTGTGGCGGATCACGTATGAAAACAGCGAATTTGCCATGACGTCGCGCCACAGGCGTCCTGGGCCCTGAACTCACCGCACCGCCGCTCCAGACGCACCGATCGAACGTTGTGGCCGGCCCTGGACGGTTTCCCTCGGGTTGGTCGTCCTCGACGACGCCCCGTTGATCGCGACACCTCCGGTCAGGCCGCTGTGCATCCCACTCGGACACGTGCACCTGGCAGATCCTTGGATCGAAGCCCCCAGCCGCTAGGACCGTGGAGCGCACGGTGGGTGGACTCGATGAGGGACTTCCTCGACGTCGGGCATCACATTCGAAGAGATCAGGCTGAGAACCCTCTGTCGGATGCGAGCGAGGGGGCAACCCGGCAGCCGCGATCGTCCTGCCAATGAAGACGGCGGATATGACAGGGCCCTCCGTCTCAATGACGATCGCCCTGGTCCCGGGGATGGCCCCACCTTTAGCCCCACCCAGGCCTGGACGGACCGCGGACCGCCTGCGGAGCCGGCGCTGGCCCTGTTTGTTCACTACGAGCCTCCAAGATGGAGATGAAGATCGGATCAACGCGGTGTCGCCGAGCGCTCTGTGTGTGCGTCCCCCACGCCGGTCCGCACTCGGGCGGGTCGCTGGCTGCGTAGGTCGTCCTGCCACATGCTGCGGCTCGTTGGCAGTGTCTGCGGCCAGTGTGACGGGGCTCTCGTCTCTAGCATCCTCCGTGTGCACAGTGCCTCTCGTACCACGACGGAGGTCCGTGGGCCACCAAGAAAGGAGGAGATCAGACCCACGGGCTCCACACAGTGGGGTGAGGCCCAGAACGCGAACGAACCGGTACAAACAAATGGAGGAGAGCATGACAAGTGACAGCCCCACGCCATCCGGCGACAGTTCCGAATTCAGTCATTCGTTCCGTGAGTCCCAGTTCTACTTGATGGTCTCTCTGCTCCTGCGCAACGGCATGCGCCTGGGCGAAGTACTGAATCTCAAAGCCGAGGACATCGACTTGAAGCAGCGGGTCTTGACAATCGCGTCGCGGAAGACTGGAACGACTCGCCACATCGCAATCCTCCCAGAGCTGCACGGCATTCTGACGTCCTACCTCAAGGAGCGGGCCACGGCTCGTTTGTCCGCAATGAAGAGGTTAGACAGGCTTCGGCGGCTCCGTCGGTTGCACTAATGACGACTGCACGGGCCATCGGCCACGTCCGATGGCCCGCCGGTCCTGCATACAGGAGACAGAAACATGAATCGTCTTCGATCAGATGCTCCCCATACGGACCGCCCCGTTCGGACCATCGCGCGGACGCCGGAGGTCCTGCGCCGAATGCTGGGCCACCACGATCGACGGCCCAAGGAGAACCTGCAGACAGTCGACATCCAAGAGGATGCCATCAAGCGGTCCATCTCAATATCCCCGCTTGTCGGAACACCTGTAAGACTGATCGAACTCACCCGCGAGGTAGCTGGCCTGCTCCGTTCCCTGGTGAAGACCTCGTGGCCACACGACGCGCACTCCATCCGACGATGGGCTTTCCAGCCCGGCCAGGAGGCGACCGCACGGAGAGCGGGCCCCCAGCGCTTTCATGTCGAGTACCACCGGGGGATGTCACGGTCACCCGGCAGGGGGTCCAACAGCGAGACCCAAACGGAGTGAATTCATTGTCGGAGGGGCGGCATCTCACCGGACGCGGGCCAATCTTCTATACCCAGACAAGGAGGAGAAACGATGATCAATGAACTCAAAGACGGACGTTTTTATGTCAGTGTGGTCTGTCCCGATGATGTGCGCCGCTGGCGCATTTGTCGGGCTCTCGGGGTGGCTCAATTTTATGAAGCCATCTTCCTGGCGGGATGGTTCGACTGGACCCCTCCGAAATCCGGCCGGAAACGAACGTGCCATCGCCTGTCCTACCCCCACGAGTAGACGGCGTGATCGTCTAACAGTGGAATCCAGCGATCCCGAATTGTGGCGGGGTGGTGTCGCACCCCATCGGCACGGCGGGACCGACCTCTCGTCGCGTCACCCTCGGCTCGATGCTCGGCGCCCATGACGAGGATGGCGCCGTTATGTCACGAACGCCGTGCGAGGAAGATGTTTCGACGTCTGGAGGCCGGGACCCGGGCGGACTTGGATGGCGCGGGTTCTCACGAATGGAGTACGAAGACCCCGTTGCCGGTGCTGGCCAAAAGACAGGGCCAGCACCAGCCGCGGGGAACCTTGGTTGCTGATGCGCTCCGTGGTGCCGGGCATCAGCATGTCGGCTCCGGGAGTCGCGGGCAAGAAGCGGTGGTGTGGCACGGTGTCCGATCCGGTCCTCGATGTCGTGGTGGCGTCCTCATGATCGTGAAACAGTTCTCCGGGGGACCAGCCCCTCGCGCCTAGGAACCCATCAGGCCACTCCGCCGCAACGGCTAGTCGATGGGCAATATCCATGATGCTTGACTAGCAGGGGCTATGATGCTCCCTACCCCCTTCCGCTTGAGGATCCCGCTGCCAAGGGGGGCGCTCATTCGAGCGAAAGCCGAGGGCGGCCTCTGAAGCACTGGGGAAAGTGCGGCAGCGGTTCCATGGACCAACTTCAACTGGGGTCTGGCACGAGTAAGTCGATCCTCGGGACCATCGGGATCATGAAGTCCTGGTGTCCCCAAAGTGCCCCTCGACAGAACGCCTGAACCGTGCTCACCACCGCCCCGTCGTGCCCGACGTCGTCCGACGAGCATCTGGTCTGACAGACTCCAGGCCCGGATGCATGAAGCGGAGGGGAGCGAGAGGGTAAAATGCGGAATACCGACTCCCTCTCACCGTTGTGATCGGTTCGTGCTTGTTGCTGCACCGGCCATCTGAATAACGGCGGCTATCCATCGGTGTTGAAAGATCGCTAAAAGCGACGTGATCGAGATCCTCGAGCAGGGTGGAAAGACGACTCAGCCTCGAGCTCCGGCTCGCGCGAGCTTTATTTCCCCTTCATGCCCAATGGCGCCCCATGTTGCTTGGAGGAGGCGTCGCAACCCCGGGTTGCTCGCTGGAGGATTGTCGAGCATTGCCCCCAATCGCGTGTTGGCTCAAAAGACCCCGTTGGAGGTGATCGATACGGACTCCGGCTTCCACTCCGTGGTCGGCGTGCTTGGACGGATCGAGCACGGGGTCTATAGCTAACGCCCTTTATCCGCTGCCTCCTAAGTCGACGATCGAACCATAGCTTCTATATCGGTTCTTGGTCAGGATCCTGCCGCGCGTTCCAAAAGCCTCCGAGCGCGAGCCACCCCGAAAACACTGCCAGAAGTGGCCTCAATTTGGCAGTGTCTATGATCCCCACGAACACACAGCCCAACGCACACTCTTTCCAACAGGGAGCAAGCTCTCTGATTGTGAAGGAGTCTGCAATGTCAGCCGATGCAAGTCCATTCTTAACCCTGAAGGAAGCCGCGGCCTTTCTCCGCTACTCTACCAGCTCGCTCTACAAGCGCACCGATATTCCCAGACACAAATTGCCGCATAGCAAAGATTGGCGGTATGACCGCGAAGAACTTCTCGCGTGGGCGAAGTCTGCCGTCCCACAGCGGCTGGAGCCGGAACCCGAGCCAGCCCAGCCTGCCGCAGCGAAGTCGCAGGAACCACGCACGGTTCCTCGTCGCCGCAACTCGCGTTACCGCTAACCGGAGTTCCCGCCCCATGGTCATTCGGCATCGCAACACGAAGAAGGGCCTCGCCAGCGATCTTGATTTCTGGTGAAAGAACGGTCGCTATCGCCCCTGTCTCGGATACAACCTCGACCCGGCTCAGGAAATCATCGAAGCCGGGAAGATGGTGGAGCGCATCAAGGCTGGTCAGCTAAATGGAGGACTCACTCGCACAGGCGGCGCGACGATCGCGGATTTCAAAAAGAGCTACTTGGCCGAACTAAGGGAGCGCGGCGTGATTGATTTGCGACGGCCAGAGCGGGCGATCGATACCTATCTCATCCCCGCCTTTCCCCAAGCCATGCAAGACATCGTATACAGCGATGGACAAGACTATATCGCCAAGCGTCGCAAGGAAGGAGCTGCGGACGGCACGATTGCCCGCGAATGGACGATTCTTCTCAGTTTAATGAACTTCGCCGCAAAGGTTGGTGAGATCCCTGTTAACCCGCTTCAAGGGGTCACGGCGCCGAAGAGCGGTGCCCGGAACCGCATGCCGACGGCTGGCGAGATTTCAAATATTTTCTCCGTCGCCACAGACCGGCTCCGACGAGCCGCCACGGTAGCCATGAACTGCGGCCTGCGAGAAGAAAGAGTCTGGGCAATACGGCCTAGCTGGATTGTCCAGAGAGGTGATGGTCCGTGGCTGCAGTTGCCACCGCCACGATCCACGAAGAAAGGAAATCCGGCGCTGCTCCCGTTGAACCGCTTTGCCAATGCAGCCCTGACTGTCATGGAGCCATCGCCGAATGATGAGCGCGTCTTCACTGAATGGTCAGACAAGCATGCTCTGGGAAAGGCTTGGTCCCGAGCGACCGATGCAGCAAACGTGAAGGATCTCCGTTCTCACGATTTGCGCCGATGGTTCGCGTCAATTTTGGAGGACCTCGGCGACGGCGATAACGAAGAGGCAGTCGCGCGAGAGGTCGTGAAGTACCTGTTAGGCCATCAGCCGGCTGACACACTTGAGCGCCACTATCTGGTTCGTTCGAAAGGTTGGGCTAGGAAACTTCGTCGGGCGGTGGAGCAGTTGGGCGATCGGTATCAGCAATTCCTCACCGACGATTGCACTTCGTAACCTTCCGATTAGGGCCGGGACCAAAGAACGTTATCTCTGTCACGGGTGACCGGTAACCCCTAACTTACATACCTTGTCTGTCCATAAAACCTGCAAGAATTCCGGCTCTCAAACCCTCAAAATTCCAGCCTGTCAAAGCAGGCCTTTCGATGTCCCTAAATCAGATGTTCCATGGACAATGCTGGTTTGCGGAATTTTCCTGTCTGAAGGCTATCCGTTCGCAGACGTTGTTCATTTCACGGACTTGTCCAAGCGATACCTGATTCGAAAGGAATATGAAACACCTTGGAGAATGGATCATGTAAATGACTAACCCTAATGAGGGGGTTGCCTCACACTTGGCTGGTGGCATATAGGCTCGTGTGCATTAACCTTCGAACGTCGGGAGGCCCACTTTGAGACACAAGAAACAAGGACTTCATCGGTCCAGTATTGGTTCGCGTGTTCAAATTATTGCTAGCCTCGTCTTTGGGCTCCTGCTCTGCCTGCCATACTCAGGTCATGCACTTCCAACTCTGTATGGATCTCTGGATGAATCAAGTAATGGTGGCCCCTCTTCCCTTGTTACCATTGACATTACTTCGGGCGCAGTAAGCCGTGTTGGGGCACTTGGAGCAACCATCATGGACATGGCTTACGATGTCCATACCAACACTCTATATGGAATCGATGGAGGATATGGGGGCTCAAATAATGCACTTTACAGCATCAACCGTAGCACAGGAGCCGCTTCAATCATTGGCTCTTTGGGAATCGTAAATGGGTGGGGTTTAGCATATGATTCAATTGCTCAAAGACTTTTTGCAACAAATTCCACAGTTGCCGATTTTAATTCCGGAATCGTCATCGATCAAAACCTCTACGACGTTAATGTCGCCACTGGCCTCGCTACGAAAATTGGGTCTCTAGGTTTCACTTCGCACACGCTTGCTAGAAGTTTGACCTTCGATCCAACAACTAGATCTCTATATCTGATTGCTGAGGGACCTGAAGGTGGACTCTACCGAGTAGATCAGGCAACGGGTGCAGCATCAGTGATCGGCTTATCTGATAGCTTACTTTGCTGTAATGAAAGGGTCTTGGAGTTTGACGCTGAGAAAACTCGTCTGTTAGCGATCAACTCTCCGTGGTCCCCTTCGTCAACACTTCTTAGTGTGGATCAGCAAACAGGCTCCGCATCCTTCCTCACGACCCTAACTGGCATCGGTGGCGGTGCCATTCGGGGAGCTGCCTTCGCGCATCCAGTTAACGTTCCAGAACCATCCTCCTTCTACTTGCTCGTTGTCGGGCTAGCACTCCTGATCGGGATTGATCAGTACAAGCGTCGTCAGTGGCAGGAGGCCATATGGCTTGGATAAATTCAAATCTGTGAATGTCTCATAGCACGGGTAGCCGGCTAATCTTCCCTCCTGCCCTAGGAGAACCTTTCAGCACCCATGTGCTGCTTGGTTCATAATATTCAGATCAATAACATCAAAGAACTGGAACGGAATGGTGTCCTTCGCTTGGATGAGTAGCTTGGGACAAGTCACGGGTTCGGATTCAAACGACCAGCATTAGCTGCACTAAGTACCGTAACTGCTTCATGTACTGCTATGAGAGTCAATGAGCTTCATAAGGTTCGCTTCGTCACGGATCATCTCCGCCACAACGGGAAGGAGCACGGCGTTTGTGAAGTCTATTCGATGGTCGATGCGAACATCAGCTGGGTCGAGGACGAGTTTGAAGTACTCATCTAGATTGCCATGAGCAATTGCCAGTCGATATTCGTTTCGAACATAGTCAAGGAATGCGCCAACCTTCTTGCCAACGAATTGCGGGAAATGGAACAGTGTTAGCTCATTGCTCTGCAGGATTTGGACTGGTCTGTTCGGCATACCACTACGTGCTCGAATGTTTCGGTCGTTCTCAGCCCGAACCTTTTCTAGAACCTCGCGTACCCGATAGAGGCAGAGAAGTCGATAAGGTGGCCTACTTGAGCTTACACCTTCCCGAAACAAGCGAACGGCCCCACGCAGGCGCGCTGGGATGTTTTGGGCTTCCTTTAAGTCAGTCTCGGATAGAGTGTGTTTTCCATATGGAAGAGTGACATATCGACGAAGGTATTTGCTTCCAGAGGCTATCACGTCAATATGTCGAATAGAGACGGGTAATCCCTTCACGAGCGTAAGCGCATCGAGAAGATCGGCAATGATTTGGTTGATTTGCCGAATCGCCTCAGACAAATCAGGCTCGTCGGTTTCGACCACCAGCCGTTGGAGAATACCGCCTGAACCGTTGAACGTCATTTTCGCTGTTCGAAGAATGCCTGGCGCTTTCGTATCGCTGTACTTCAGAGATACAGCTGCCCGCTCAAGTTGTGGCGTGAGACCAAAATGAGAGTACCCTGTCTCGAGATTAGTCGAAGGGAGTGCGTCTTCGTAAAGTGCGTCTTACAGACCCCTCGTGCGAGACGAGGGGTTCCCGTCCAGTTTCATCTGGCGACATGCCGCACCTTCCAGGTTGTCCAATGATCGTCCTATCGCTTTGATAAGCCCCACAATCGAGGAACGTGGTGTCGGAGTCAATTGCTGAATAATCTTGTAAGAGTGGTCGCGAAGCTATCACGACCCATTGAAAGTTGCGAATCCGACCTACTGCTTTATGCATGATCGGTCAGGGAGTGATCTAGGACGGGTCACCGTACTTCCGAAAATGGGCATGGACGAAGTAGTTTTCAGACGAGGGTTCTGCAATGGTCGCAAAATGGCCGTATAGCAGAGCGATTTCCTACTCATTCCATCTCACTCAATCTCATTCGTTCTCAAGTCACAAGTCATTGCCTTTGTGATGAAAGACCTGCGAAACATGTATTAGCAGACGACTCTCAATTTACCTCAAATCAAATCCCGGCTTCGGCACCAACCTATCTCTCCTCTTGATTTCTCAATCACTTCCGAACCGCTTCCGGTGAAAAGCTAACCAAAAGCTAACCACTCATCCCTGAAGGACCGCATTCAAGGCGGCGGCTGCCGCTTGTTGCATCGACGGCTGAACATGCGCGTAGACCTCTAGAGTAATCTCCGCTCGCTTGTGTCCGAGCCGCTCTGAGACGACTTTGACCGGCGTTCCTTGATTGAAGAGGAGCGTTGCGCAGGTATGCCGAAGACCGTGAAACTTGATCTTCTTGACCCCGGACCGCTTCAGGATGGTCTGATACTCTCGTTGCCCGAGGTGTTCATCTGAAGCGGCTGTCCAAATGCCTTCGCAAAGATCAACACGTGATCCTTGTAGGCCGTCCCGAGTTCAAGCCGTCCCTTGGCCTGCTCAACCTTGTGCGTCCGGAGCAGTGTCACGGTTCCCGGGCTCAGTTGAACCGTCCGAGCCTGCCCGTTCTTTGGCGGACCGTAGACCGGGTCCGGTCCCGGCTTCACCATCTGACGGACAATCGACAGCATCCCGGTGTGAAGGTCGAGGTCAGACCATTTCAGCCCGCACAATTCCGCCTTCCTTGCCCCGCTGTCTAAGGCCAGGGCGTAGAAGGCTGCTGGTTGTACCCCGGCTTCTTTGGCCGCACCAAGAAACCGCTTCCTGTTCATCCCAACAGTGCGCAAGTACATCCTCATGCCCCTGCTTTGCCCGAGGCTTCCCAATCACAAGCTCAGCCACGTTCCGAGGAACGAGGTCTTGCCGCATTGCCGCTTTGAGGGCGCTGAAGAGAATCGCGTGATGCACCTGAAGTGTGGCCTTCGTCAGAGTGGCCCCTTCGTAGTACTGTTGCAAGTGACTGTCGCGAAGGTCTGCAAGGCGGATACTTCCGAGCTGAGGTTTGAGGTGATTCTTCACCACAGAGAAATAGCTCTCGTAGGTCCGCTGTCGTTTGTGCGACGGCTTGATCACCATCTGAAGCCACTCATCAAGCCACTGGCCGAGTGTGAGCTTTGACGGCTCAATGACCTGTCCCGTGTCGACCTTCCGTAACAACTCGGTGAGCTTGTTTTCCGCAGCCCTCTTGGTCCCGCGAACCGTGAACCACTTCTGAACCCGTTTGAGAAGCCCGGTTTCCGGATCAACCTTCCTGCCAATATCAATGACGAGATTCCAGCTCCCGTTCTCACCTCCTTGCTATAAATATAGTATAGGATATATCGGAATAGCAAGTCATAGTTGATTCCCCTTACGACCAGTGCTACCCTCCGCTGCCATGGGAACGAAAAAGGAAAGTGCCAACGACAAAGGAACCTGGATTGTGAAAGATGTGCCCCGCGAGCTTATGCATCGCGTGAAGGTAGCTGCGGCGATTCAGAAAAAGACCGTCAAGCAGCTATTGTTTGATCTCACCGAGGCCCATCTTCAGGAATTGGAGCGGAAGGGAATCTTGCCAAGACAGAAACATTGAGGACTTAAGTTAGCGCTTTGGCACGTAATTACGGGAGGCACGGGCATTCGAAAGTAGGATAGTTTCCTCAATGTGATTTGATTAAACTAACTCCTTCCTTGAGCCTTACAGAGTGGAGGGTCCATTGAACCTTTCAGAAGTTTTCCAAGAATGGATTCTCGCCGATTGGATTCTTACTTCCGTATTCTCCACCCTCGTAATAGCGACTCTCGCATTTCTTGTCTTTTTCTTAATCCCCTCCCTAAAACTTTGGCTAAAACTTCGCCGCGTCATTAGTGCGTTGACCCAGCTGAAAAGCAATGCGGAGAAGACCCATCAAATGGTTGACCCGGCAGTAGTCGGCCGGAACGTCATGCAGGCGGAACCACTTAGACATTTGTGGGCCGAATATTCAGAAACTCTTCACGCTCAATTTGATGAGCAAAACCAACTCTTGGCACGACGCGCCACTGTTCCGGCTGAGGTATTTTTTAACACTGAAGTCCTAGTGACCACAGCTCTACGGACTGAATTCTTCAAACACTTACCTGGAATATTCACCGGCATTGGGATCATCGGTACGTTTTACGGGTTAATTACGGGCCTCAGTGCCTTCCACCCATCAGAAGATCCAACAATAGCTCGTCAATCTCTCGAGGCCCTAAAGGACAAAGTCGGCCAAGCATTCCAAGTTTCCGCAGCTGCTATCACGCTGGCGATGATTGTTACCTTTCTGGAAAGGATCACCGTCACGCAGAGGTACAAGCAAGTTGAACAACTCTGTCACCTTATCGATAGCATGTACACGTCCGGTGTTGGTGAAGAGTATCTAGCACGCCTGGTTAGAGCTTCAGAAGAGAACGCGACTCAAACCACACAACTAAAAGATAGCCTTGTTGCTGACCTCAAGGAAATGATGACGAACCTCGTTGATCGACAAATTAATGCCACAGAGATCAGTCATAAGATGCTGGCTGCGAATATCACCGAGTCGATCATGACGAGCATGCGCGGACCCATGGAAACACTTTCGCGCGTCGTCGAGAAGGCTAGCCAACACCAAGGAGAGAACGTTCAACAGGCGTTGTCAGATGTGATTGCGGGCTTCATGGCTAAGCTAGAAGATACCTTTGGTGGCCAGCTAAATGGTCTAAACGTACTGATGCAAGAAACGACAGCTTCGATGCGCGAAACGAGAGATCGTTTCGCTGAACTCGTTAACAGTTTAAGCACCGCAGGCAGAAGTGCTGGCGAAGCGATGACCGAACAACTTACCCGTGCCATGGAACAAGCAGAACAGAGACAGCGAGACATGAACAACCAGATGCGGGAATTCGTTGAACAGATCCGAGATTTAGTCGCACATTCTCAGAACGCAACTTCAGCGAATCTTCATGCTGTTCTGGACAGCATAGGTCAAAAGATGACCCAAGTCATGGATAACTTGTCAACGCAACAATCTATGATGGAAGAAGAGACTTTGCGCCGGCAGCAATCGATTGCAGGGCAAGCACAAACTGCAATGTCGGACCTCGGCACTCAAGTAACCGCACTCACCGCTCAAACCTCGCAAGCGATTCTGGCAATGAAGGAGAGCATTACCGCCATTCGTAACATTACTGCTGATTCAGTGGAGAAGATGAATGGAGCTGCTGAGACTTTATATGTTGCCGCTTCCGACTTCTCCAAAGCGGGGACAGGAGTGTCTGGAGTATTTGAGCGAGCCAGTCAGGTTGCTGAGAAGCTCTCAAGTACCGCAACCAGTCTCGACGCAGCCGCAAAAACAGTACAGTCAGCTGTGTCTGCTTACGATAAAACTCGCAGCGAACTGACTGGGACGATTGAGATACTCAGAGGAATCATTGACTCCGCGAAGCGCGACGCAACGGTATCTAGAGAACTTGTTGCACAATTGGAGGCTGCCGCGGACAAATTTAATATCGTTCAAAAGCAGACAGAAACCTATCTGGACAATGTATCAGGCGTTCTAACAAGGACGTTCGAGGACTTCTCAGGGTCCATGAAGAAATCTCTTAGTCATGCGCGGAGCGAGTTTGATCTATCTCTTGCAAACGCTGTGGAGATGCTTCGAAGTACTATTGATGGCCTGGAAGAATATCTCTCCCAATTGCCACAAAAACGGTAAACGGTAAGTAGATGTTTGGCAAAAGACTACCAATTCGCAAAGGAAGCAGGGATGAAGCAGAAAAACCATTCTGGATATCTTATGCGGACCTAATGACCTCTCTTATGGTGTTGTTTCTTGTGGCTATGAGTGTGGCGCTACTAGCTGTCACAAAAAAGATCGACGAAGCACAGATACTGAAAGAGAAAAGGGAGCAGGCCATCGATGCTTGCCTGTCTGAGGTGGAGAATGCCGCAAGTGAATTTCCAGGACTAGATCTGGACAGACACCGCTACACGATTAACTTTGGACCACAGGCACATTTCGAGACGGATAAATTTACTGTTTCACAAGACACCGCCTACCGATTAAGGTCGTTTACGAAAAGGCTTCTCGCAATAGCGCGTCTACCGTGCGGACAAGATTGGCTCAAGCGCATAGTTATTGAGGGATATACCGACCCCAGAGGAACCTATCTTCACAATGTAAACCTGAGCCTAAACCGAAGCCATCAGGTCCTTTGCATTTTGCTTGGTGGAGCTGACAAGACACAGGAAGGTTTGCACAGCGACGAGCAATTTGAAGTTCAGAAATGGTTCTTTGTCGGTGGCTACTCATCTAATTCAATCAAGCCGACTCATGAGGAAAGTCGCCGAATCGAATTCAAGCTAGAATTCTTGGACCTTGATGAGAAAAGGGAGATGCCAGCCATAGAGCAATTGGGCACTCTTGGAAAGTGTGAACTAAAAAGCATTAGCTGACCCACCATGTTTGAGCTGATTAAAGCGTTGGAGCAAAAGCTAAGTAAGGCCACTCAGGAATGCTTTGGCCCGGAAACTATACTCGGAAACCCGGGGGCGATGGCAAAGCAACTTCAACGTGTCAAAGCTACGTTTGAGAGACAAACAAGCGCCCATCCTCCAGACGACCGCATCCTCAACGCAATTACCGCTTACATTCAGCTAAATTCATACCGGGACGAATACCATGCTCGTCTTATTGCGTGGGGTGTTGCTCTCTCCCGCGGACAGTCAAAGCCGTTAATCGAATCTGAGCTCTTATTTGCTAGATTTTTAGCTAGTCTCCGTGAACAGCTGAACAGAAGTAGTTTATCGCCAAGAATCTGGCGTGGCCTTTTGTCCAGCTATTTGTCTTATAAAGGCCCTTACTCAGAAGATGCCCAAGGACAGCAGAATTGGATTGCGCTCCGGAGCTTTCTAAAGGAGAGTTTCCAGACCATTTACGCCAATAAGCCTCTCCGCCCGGCCTGGATGGTAGCCCTTTCTGAGAACCAAAATTTATTGGATCGGAATCCTTGTGCGCGATATGCAAAGGAAGCACTAGAAGGGGATTACGAGACGTTACGAAGACTCAAGGAACAGATTCTCATCCCAGAGGCGAGTTGGTTCACGGCCGACATGGTACGGGCGCAAGTTGAACATGCCTGCTCAAAAGATGATGCTTCTTTCAAGGACTATATCCCCAAACTCAGCATGCTATTGCGAGACAACAGTCTTTATAGCGATAAGGGACTAATTGCCATTCTTGGCAGGTACTACGCTTCATCGGATACCAGTGAGAATATCGAACTTGGACGACTGGCGGTTGACCTTTGGGGCAACCCCAAACTCCCATTAAGCTTTAAGTGGAATCAGATCCCTTCGGAAGTGAAGGGCATGGTTTTAAAATGGTTCATAAGCAAAGACCTTAGAATCTTCTTTGACCTATTCTCGAAAGATCATGACGCAGACCAAGATAAACGCCGACTTAAGTTTTGGATGCGCTACATAGACCACATCGGAGATGCCTACTTTATTCTTGGCAATCAAGCTGCAACCTCTATGGAAGATGACTACGTCGAGATGCGGAAGAGGAACAAGGGACGGATAGCTAGATTAGAGCAAGGCGGCTCGCCGAAGAATAATGCATTCATCATGCTAATAGATCGCTTTGCAATTGTTGAGTTCGGGAAAGCTGGAAATGCATGTTTCTGCTTCGACATTGACAATTTGCCGTTCCGACTGGATAGCCCTTGGCTCCGCGGTGACTCATCGCAACTAAAGAACGAAAAACATTCTGGGTGCAGATTCAGGCTCATTCACGTCGATAGGTCTAGGACAAACTGGGAGGATATATTCGAAAGCGAGTTGGAGGATCTTGGAATAACACCTACTGCCTTCAAGACTCGAGACGCCAGAAGAATCCATAGGCCAGCTGCGCTTCGCAAGCAGGGCGAAGCGTCCAGCACCAGTTCGACTGATAAGAGTCGTGGGTTGAACATGGAGGAATTGTCGAACTTTACTGCCAGATGGGGACTTAGTATCGTCGATCTTCGAAGCAGAGGGGGGAACTTATGGGTGAAACCTGATAAGCACTTTACCCTCGTCAACTCTCAGCTTAAGGCATGGGGATTTCGCTGGAAAGAAGGTAAGGGATGGTGGAAAACCTAATAGAACCACTTATCTACAGTAATGATTAAGGGAACAGGATTGTGGGAAATGACGATACTTTATGGACTTCCAGCGAAGATGGTATTTTGTATTCTTGCAGTCAGGCCGATCCGAATCAATTAGTCCTCCAAGCCTATCTATCCCAGCTAGAAGAAGAAGGGTACGCTCGTGTTGTCGAAGACAAATTTCAATTAGAATGGGATTCGATTTATAAACTGTTGTTCGATTCCGCACATAATGAAAGTAAATCACTTCTAGCTCTTCCGCGTATTCTCTCAATTGCCCCTACTCTTATCCATGCAAATGGACTCATCGACCCGACTTTCCGCATAAGTGTGTCGGGCTGGCGGTATGTCGATGGAGTTCCACTTAGAGCCACACCGAGGATAACAGGCGCGCTTGCTGAAATAGGCCAAGACACCTGTCTGCTACCTGAAACCACCTATCGTCTGCTTTCCAAGCTGAACTCTTTTTCTTCCCTTCCACCACACGAGAAAACTCCTCGTAAGAATCGCTTGGCCTGGGCCGATATACGGCAAGCTGCGGTCTCTGCGCAAGCGGCGCTCGACAACTTCCTCGCCAATACAATCGTGATCACCCCCCACCAGCTGAAACTCCGGATGAGGAAGGCAGAGGTGCAAGGCACACGAGTTGTTGAGGTCATTCCAGAGTTCGACGGAATGCCAGAGGGTTGGCTAGGAGCGTTTGATCGATATGATCGAGTGAGGGAACAATATGACATTCCGGCAGGGAAGGAGCTCGTCCAAGTTCTGATCGAACCAGAAGTCATGACGGTGCTGTCTGAAATAAAGAGAATGCCGGGCCGAAGAGTGGCTGGTCGGCGCGCCGAGGCGTTTATCCGCAACCCGTTTGCGCTGCTGGGTGAGGATGCACACAGAGTCATAGATGAGGAGGATTTCGTTGAGGGCCGTGAGGAGGCTGGTCTGTTTTTCTATCGTTTTACCGCGCAGACCCTTCGCGACGAGATAGGAATCTGCGGTGCCGCTCTTCTTATTGAGTCTTTCCAAAGTGGATCGATCCTTAGTGAGACATACCCCTTCAAAGATAAGAATGACCTAAAAGTATTTATCCAAGGACTCGAAGATAGACTGTCTAAAAGGATGCCGTGCTACGCTTGGCAGGGATGGGATCTTGATCTCCTTGGGGATTCGGATAACCAGCTCAATACCTTGCGGAATGCATTAGCTGAATGGAGCAGGCCGCGCATTCTGGTCAGACTATCCGACATTTACGATCTCTCTCACTACTCGGGGCGAATCGAGGGCGTCGGTCAGGAGAAACCGTATTACTCTCCCTATATTGCTCGACAAAAGGAAGATGAGGGCTGGTTTCCTGACAACATCGATCTGGGTATATTCTGGGCACCAGAAGGAAGCAGCGAAGCCATCGGCATTAAGATTCCGCTACACGAAATTGAGAGAACCAAAGAACGCATAGCAAGGGCGAAAGAAGAAAAGATAAGCAAAATTGACATTCCTGGTATCCCCACTGAAATTACCACCGAAGAAGCCGAGCAACTGATTAGGAGACTTGAAGAAGCCTATAAAGACGTCAAGGGCCATTCTTTCCCAGACCCCAAGAAAGAGAAGCGTCCGGGCAATGAATCGGCAAGGGGACATTCGCTAGTTATTAAGCCCAATGTCGAGCGAGTTGATTACCTTGAAGAGCGGAGACGCTTAGCCCTGGCTAGTGAACTAGAGCTCCCACCAAGACTTCCCACGACATTGAAGCCAGACATTAAGCTTTTCGATCACCAACTAAAAGGGATAGCTAAACTCCAACACCTTTACCAAGCTGCACCAGATTGTTGCAGGGGGGTTCTGCTTGCGGATGACATGGGACTTGGAAAGACTCTTCAACTACTTACGTTTCTCGCAAAATGCTTTGAAGACAATACGACACTTGATCCCGCCCTGATTGTTGCCCCGGTATCGTTGCTCGACAATTGGAAAAAGGAAATAGAGACGTTCTTTAAGCATGGCACTTTCACCGTTCAAACGCTTTATGGCACCTCGCTTCATCAAAATAAGGTTAATAAAGATGATCTTGACAAGCAGTTACTTGATGAAGGTCTCACCAGATTTCTTAAGCCACAGTGGAGAGGCAACGCAAATATAGTACTCACGACCTATGAGACTCTTAGAGACCTTGAACTGTCGCTTGCATCAGAGCAATGGAGCGTCATGGTGTGCGACGAGGCGCAAAAGATAAAGAACGCAAACGCCCTCGTTACCAGGGCAGCCAAGAAACAAAAAGTGCATTTCAAGATCGCATGCACCGGCACCCCAGTTGAAAACTCTTTAGCTGATCTATGGTGCTTGTTTGATTTTATACAACCAGGGGTCCTCGGATCGCTTAACGAATTCGGGTCTCGATACAGACGGCCGATTGAGGCCAAAACTGAAGAACAAAGGCTCCGTGTTGATGAACTCCGCAAACTCATAGATCCTCAGTTGATACGCCGAACCAAAGCAGATGTTGCCAAGGATTTGCCCAAGAAGCTTATAGTGGCTTCTTGTAAGGGTTTGCCAATGTCACCCTACCAGAAACAGCTCTACAGCCACGCGATAAGTCAATTCAAGTCACAATCGTCCGATACCAACACTTACTCCAACCATTTGGGATTGCTCCAATACTTAAAGCGGATGTGCGCTGACCCGAGACCATTGGGCCAATTGAGTGATATTCCAAAATCTTTCGGTGATTACGCATCGCAGTCGCCCAAGATCGGATGGCTAATTAGGGAACTTAAAGGGATCAAGGAAAGGCAGGAGAAAGCGATTATTTTTACAGAGTACCGTGACATCCAGCGGCTTATCCAGGCATTTGTTCATGAACAGGTAGGAGTAAAGCCGGAAATTATCAATGGAGACACTTCCGCCTCCTCTGAAAGTGCAGTTAACAGACAGAAGAAGATCGATGCCTTTCAGCAACAAGTTGGTTTTGGCGTGATCATTCTTTCACCATTAGCGGTTGGATTCGGTGTCAACATTCAGGCGGCCAATCATGTGATTCACTATACAAGGACATGGAATCCTGCCAAAGAGGATCAAGCAACGGACCGGGCCTATCGTATCGGGCAGAAGAAAGACGTCTATGTCTACTGCCCAACGGTCACAGATCCGACCTTTAAGACGTTTGAGGATCGTCTCGATTGGTTATTGGAGTGGAAAAGAGACTTGTCTAAGGACATGCTTAATGGCACTGGCGATCTAGCAGGTGGTGAGTTTGGGGACTTGCAGGATGTTGATGGGGCACCAGTGATGGAAGATAGAAGTCTTGGAATTGAAGATGTAGTACGGATGGCTCCTGACACATTTGAAGTGTTTTGTACCGTGCTATGGCAGAAACAAGGATTTCTTTTCTCCTATCGAACGCCCAAAAGTCGAGATGGAGGAATAGACGTTGTCGCCCTTAAACATCCAACAGGAGTACTCATCCAGGCCAAGAGTTCCCTCGAGGATGGAAAGATGCTCGGTTGGGATGCCATTAAAGAAGTAGTGGCAGGAGAGGCGGGGTATGTTTTAAAGCATCCCGGGGTAACGTTTACCAAATGTTCCGTAACAAACCAGTTTTTCAATGCCGATGCGATTTATCAAGCCAAGATTAACCACGTTACTCTCATAGACAGAAAAGACATTGAGGCTTTACTTCAAAAGTATCCAATTTCGTTGCTGGAATTGGAGAACTACGTTGTGCATTAACCCTCCCTATCGTTGGTAACAAACGAGGTGGAGAGTATCATCTGCCGCACCGCTCAGGGTACAGTCAGAACAATCCTAAGAATCGAGAGCTTGCGAACGAAGGCGAGGCCGAAGCGGCGGGTTTCGGAGGGCGAGGAGTTGTCCTTGAGACTTGAGATATGTGACATTAGGCTTTCTAGCACTATATGATGTTGATTTCTCGAGTGAAGTGCCATATATTTTGCGGTTGCCGACTGTTAACCTATAGGTTAAAATGTTAACCAAGCAGTTGCTCCGCAGTGGCTCGAAATTCGATATCTACGTCCTTGAACAGGATGGCATTAGTGAGGTATCGGATTTCATTGAGGCGCTTCCTCCACCTGAACTCGGAAAAGTCTCCCACTTGATTGATGTCCTGAAGGACCATGGGCCTCCATCGAACGACGAGAAATTTAAGAACGAAGGGAGAAATATCTACGCCTTAAAGACAACTAACACCCGAATTTATGGTTTCTTCCATGGGAGAAAGTCTTTCGTGTTGGCCATTGGGTTCATGAAAAACAAGCGGGGTGGGAAGAAGGTCGAGCGTCGGTATTGTGCCCAAGCAGAAGAGTTGTACAAGGCGCTTTCATGACGGAGGGTTATCATAATGGGAATCTCTGAACTCAGACAAAAACTGGATGCTGCCAGAAACACTTTTGAGTATCGCCTGGAGAAAGTCCTATTCGACGTGGCTGAACAAGTCTGCAAGCTTATTGAGAGCCAAGGTGTCAGCAGAAGCGAATTAGCGCAACGGCTTGCGGTGACACCGGCCTATGTCACGAAACTGTTGAATGGCAATCCCAATCTCACTATCAAGACCTTGCTCAAGCTTTCGGATGCCCTTGGGCAAACGCTCGATATTCGCTTCGCGCCTAAGCTAGAGGTCGCACAATCAACCACAACTTCTTCGGTCTCTGTTCCACGTGTGCCCGCAGTGGAAGCGTTTTCCACGTTTGTAGCACCAAGTGTAGCCGTAGAACGGCCTTGTGAGGCTAATAATGATCTCGCCCTTGCAGCTTAATAACTACTTCGTCAAAGAACTGAGTTACCGAAGTAATCCAGCCTATAGTGCGGATGCCCAGGTGCGTAATGAAGGAAGGATCAACTGCTCTGTTGAACTTGGAAGAGGCTTAAACGCTCCCGATCATTTTATGGTGGCTCTCGGGATCGAGGTCGTACCATCAGAAGTGGCACCAGCCTTGGATCCATACCATATCAACATGCGAATTGAAGGCTATTTTAACTTCAAACCTGGAACAGATGCCCCTCAATCTGAAAAGGAGCGAATGGTCTCGCTCAATGGGTGTAGCATCCTGATGGGCTTGGCTCGTGGCCTAGTTGCTCAGGCCACCGGGGTCAGTCAATTTGGAAAGTATTTGCTGCCAGCAGTGAATTTCGTCGAAATTTTGAAAGGATTAGAGGGGGGCACTGTCAGCTCTGTAGGTACGGCCGATGTTCCGGCCATGGCGGGCGAAAAAGCATAACGCCTTGGGGGCGCAAATATGAACGAGAAGAGCCTAAGGCTAGTGTCACGTTGGCTTCTCTGATTCGTGGACTCGAATGATCGAAACATCAGTTTTTTTATACTGAGAGTGAAGTTAGGCCCCTGGTGAGGCCGGATGCGCCAACCTCACCAGGGAGCACGCGGACTCCTCAACCCGTCACAATCGGCTTAATCACGCCCGCCCGGAGCTGAGAGACACGGGTGTTGTAGGCATTAAAGTCACCGGAGAATTCTGCTCTGAGTTTCGCGGAACCCTCCCACACGACCGGAAGTAAGTCATCGTCCAGTTGTTTTAGAACCTCCTATCCTGCTCCCCTTGAAATTGAGACCACCCATGTCCTTCACGAAGTACGGGAGCTTCCCAGGAATTTCCCGGCATTCGATCCGAACCTTGACGACAAGGTCACTTTCGCTGGCTATAGCCTCCTTGCTGCCGGCTGCAGCGTAGCTGAACAAGGAGACCGGGCTACCGGTGCTGTCGCATTAGAGCAAGGAGCAGCACTGCTCCAGTACATCCATGGGCCACTAGCAAGAGAATCGCGCGAGAGCGGCTTCCACGTGTTCGTGGCTGCGATGGCTTTCTATGCAGGAGGCCACTACTCACGCGCCTTCGTGGCCATCCGCACCGTCGAGGAGCAGACGATGGCGGCGCGGATCGTCGCGGCGTTCCTCCGAAAGGACATCCCCCTCTTGATTGAAAGACTAAGCGAAGTCCTATTGAGCGGTCCCCCACCGGTTGAAGAGCAGGTGGGCTTGGACGAGTGGGCCATCACACTCGCGGTTGCGCGTACGGTTGCGGTCACCCTCGAATTCACGTTTACAGCTGTAGCTGAGGCATTCTCATTTGCGGATGACCAGCTTCGGGATGCCGCCATCATCGCCTCAACAGGAAGTCACCCTGCGTGGTGGTGGCTGATTCGGTTACTCCGCCTCATGATCAGGGACCTAGGCGATGCCTCTCCGTGGCGAGTCCTTCCACCCTATTTCGGGCCAGAGGGCGGTGACTCGCTAGGACGCTACGTTCGATTGCTAGCCTTTTCGCTGCGGCCGGTAACCGAGCTCTGGATCCTCACAGCGAGCTGCTCTGCCTCTGGCTCTCCGTCGGACAAACCGTGGTGCGGTGATTAACCTCCGCACCAGCGCGGGCAAGACGCGCGTTGCTGAGCTTGCCATCCTACAGACGATACTTTCTGAGCCGACAGCAAAGATCTTCTACCTCGCACCTTTCCGTTCTCTCGCACTCGAAGTTGAGCAGACGCTCTCCTCGACCTTTGCCTGGCTTGGCTATGGTGTGTCGCATTTGTACGGCGGCTCTCGGGTGAGTTCTATCGATACCGAACTCGCTGCCGAATCCACGATTACCATCGCAACCCCCGAGAAGGCCCGCGCGCTCTTCAGAGCCACACCGGAACTCTTTGAAAACGTGAAGCTGCTGATTGTGGATGAGGGGCACCTGATCGGACCGTCGAAGCGCTTCGTCCGAAATGAGGTGTTCATTGACCATCTCCGCTGTCTAGCTCGGACCACGGGCGCGCGCCTGTTACTGCTCTCAGCGGTGCTCCCGAACGCTCGAGAACTTGCTGAGTGGGTCACTGGTGATCCCAACGCAGTAGCCAGCTCCCCATGGAAACCTTCCGCAGAACGATTTGGTCTACTGCGTTGGAACGGTTCACGCGTGAGGATCGATTGGCATGGAGAGGTCTCGTCCTTCAACCCATCATTCGTTGAAGCGAAACGACTGGGGTTCGGGACACGTAGGAAGCCGTTTCCCAACGACAAGAATGAGGCCGTTGCTGCTACCGCCGTTCGTCTTAGCGCCATTGGTCCTGTGATGATCTTCACTGGCCGAGCGGTGTCCGTGCCGACGTTGGCAGAGGCGGTCCTCCTCGCCTTGGGCGAGAGACCGGAAGACCATGCCTGGCCGGAACACGAGTGGAAGGTGTTTCAAGGTGTTTGCCAGGAAGAGCTTGAACCCGATGCCATTGAACTGCGGGCGGCCCGCGCCGGCGTAGTGTGCCATAGCAACCGGGAACCTCAGGCTACGAAGCGCTGTTTGCACTGTGTGCACCGTGTAGGTTTATCAACAACTTCTGTGCATAAGTCTTTTCATCCAGAGCACCTTTTACATAGATTTTTTGGATTACTTCACCTTTCTGCAACTGAAATCCCGTCTGCAATCCCCTCTCACCGGAGTTCGATCGGGGTGCACAGCGCATCCGTGTACGTGTAGGTCCAGCCTCCGCCACCGGGAGTGCACGGGTTACACAGGAAAGAGACGGGCCAGCAGCCTCCTGCCCCATGAGTATCCCAGTCTTGGGATCCAGAAAGAACGGAGGCAACTATGTCGAACTCAGATCCCGTCACCCCTCGCGAGCCGCTCTTGAACGCGACTCAAGTCGCACGGCTTTTAAACATGAGCAGGAGCTTCGTTTACACCGCAGCACGGCGGAAACTGCTTCCCCATGTCACCATTGGACGGTCGATTCGGTTTCAGGCCTCCGATGTCTTTACCTTCTTACAAAAAGGCAAAAGAGACTAACCGCTCGGCTATCGCAAGACGACCATCAGTCTTAGCTGGTTACTATCATGAGTAGGCCGACGTTGCGGGCCATCGGCACCATCTGGTGGCCCGTAACTATTTGAAATGCAGGCACATGTACCGCTGCATCGCCATCGTCACGCCCATACGGATCATGCAGCATCATGGGCATAGGCCTTTGTCGTGTTGGTTTTTCCGCTTCTGGCAATTTTAGTTGGTAGTTTTGTTGAAAAGTCTTGGAGCCCCCTTTGACATCGGAAAGAGTCCTGGGGTCTAGTAAGGTCATGCCGACACTGATTATCAAGGGCGTAACTGACCGGCTTCTGTCTGTTTTGGAGACACGCGCGCGGGACAGCGGACACGCGCTCGAGACAGAAGTCCTCACCATTCTCGCAGCGGCGGCGCTCGAATATGAGGTGTCGCCGGAGCGTTTCGAGAACAAGCAGCACCGCCGCGATATCCTTGGCGAACTCGTCCGAGAGAGTCAACGCCTCGGGCTCTATGATCCGCCTGACTCTCTCCCGGAATGAACACTTTGGTCGCCACGGGGATTCCTGTCCCCAGGCAAGGTGAGAGCCTACGGTTACACCGAGTCGGTTGTCCGATTGAGCTTCTTTCCAGTTCCCGACTCTCCGTACGCCTCACATAGCTCCGAAGACCGCTTCACGAACGGCCCAGGACTGCGGGCCGGCTCGATGGCGCAGGGTTCCTGGATCCACTGGAAAGGACCGGCTGGCCTTGACAGCCTTCTCAGGTCTATGTGACCATTGGTCACTATGCGTCCCGGCGAGTTCCGCCAGACCCGTCAGCTTCTGCACCTCACACAAGACCAACTTGCCGAGAAACTGAAGACGACGCGCCGGTCAATCATTCGCTACGAAGACGGCAGCCGCCGGATTCCCGGCATGGCCGAAGTCGCCTTGCAGTCTTTCGCGACGGCGCACGTGCCGATGGCCGGCGTGGTCGCGGCCGGGGCACCCATCGAACCCATTCCACAAACCGAACGGGCGGAGGTCCCCAAGAGCATGGTCGGCCGTGGAGAGACCTTTGCCCTGCGCGTGAAGGGGGAATCGATGCGTAATGAAGGGATTCTCCCGGGCGACGTGGTCGTGGTCCAGAAACAGAGCACCGCGCGAAACGGCCAGACCATCATTGCGCTGGTGAATGGCGAAGCGACGATCAAGACCTACCGCCGCAAGGGCGGCGTGGTCGAGCTCCAGCCAGCCAACGACACCATGAAGCCCATCGTGGTGAAGGAAAGCGACAGCTTCCACATCGAGGGCATCGTAGTGGGCGTCATCCGTCATCTCAGAAAGTAGGTGTGCCATCAGACCGGTTGAGCCCTTTCGATGGATCGTCAAATTGTCTGCTTCGCCATCCCGTCGTTCGAGATCGCGGTCGCCCGCCTTCACGATGCCACCCTCTCCACGCGCCCGCTCGCCATTGCCCCGCTGACGACGCCCCGTGCCCTGCTCCGTGACGTCTCCCGCGAAGCCGAGCAGGACGGCGTGCACGTCGGCATGCCGCTGGATCACGCAAGACGGCTTTGCCGGTCCCTCCTGGTCCTCCTGCCCAACCCCGATCGAGTCCAGCGCGTAGAGCAGTCGCTCCTCGGCGTGATCACGCACTATGCCCCGGTGTGGGAGCCATCGCAGCCCGGCTCTTTTTTGATGGACGTGACCGGCACCACGAGACTCTTTGGCCCCGCCTGTGATGTTGCCGCCAACGTGCAACGGGACATCCTAGCCCGGTATCGCCTCGATGGCGTGGCCGGCGTGGGGAGCAACAAGCTCGTGGCGCACACGGCGGCCACCTTGGTGGGCCCTTCCGAGCTCTACGAGGTCCGGCCTGGGTCCGAGCAGGCCTTTATGGCACCGCTCTCCGTGCGCACGCTCCCGGGACTGCGTCGCCCCTGTATGCGCCAGGTGCTGGCGCGGCTGGACGATCTCAACCTGCAGACCTTGGGGGATGTGGCCGAGAGTCCACTTGACGCGCTGGAAGTCGCGGTGGGCGACTATGCCGGGGATCTGCTCCGCTGGGCCCACGGCATCGATCATGTCCCGGTGCTCCCGCCGGCCATACAGCCGAGCCTGGAAGAGACGATTGTCGTCGAGCCCGATGAAATTGATGACGCCCTGCTCTGGGGGCGACTGCGGGATGGCCTGCAGCGGCTCTGCCGCCAACTGCGCAGTCAGCGTCGGGTGTGTGGCGGTTTGACGCTGACCATCCGCCATAGCGATCAGGTGGAAGTCACGAAACGTGCGCGAGTCACACCGGAGACCTGCTGGGAAGTCGACCTCTCCCCTGTGCTGTTGTCGCTCTTTCAGCGGGGCTTCCGCCGTCGCATCCGGCTTCGCCAAATGACCCTGGGCCTCACCGGGCTGACGGTCTACGCGGAGCAGGGGTCGCTGTTCGATGACCGGCCGATCGAGGAACAGCGACAGCGGGAACGGGCCAAGCATCTGGCTGTGGCGCTCGACCGGCTCCAGGCGAAGTTCGGAGAGCGGGCCATCCGCTATGGGAGGAGTGCGTGAGGGCCTCCTCCTTCGTCCACCTCCACACGCATTCGTCCTATTCGCCGATGTCCGGCGTGCCCACGCTGGACGCACTCTGCCAGGCGGTCCGGGCTCAAGGGCACGACACCCTGGCCCTCACGGACACGAACGGCCTCTACGGAGCGATTCGCTTTCTCGACGTCGCGAGGGAGGCCGGGCTCAAGCCGATCCTGGGGGCGGAGCTCCTCCATGGCGAACACCGCGCGGTCTTGTTAGCCAAGACCCCAACCGGCTACGCGAACCTGTGCCGGATCCTGTCCGCCCGGCACCGTGAGCCCCCCTTCGACCTGATCCGCACGGTCACGGCCCATCGCGACGGGCTCATTATTCTTTCCGACGACCCCATGGCCCTGACAGCCTGGCGCCAAGACTCCGCCGACGATCTCTTCGTCGAACTCACGCCGGGCCCGACCATGCAGACAGCCGTGGAGGTCGGCCAGCGATGGAAGCTGCCACCGGTCGCCACCACACGGGCGGCGTTTCTGGGGCCGGCCGACTACCAGGCACACCGGCTCCTGCGGGCCATCGTCCACAATACGACCCTGTCACGGTTGCGGGCGGAGGACTGTTGCGCCCCTTCGCACTGGCTCATGCCCGAAGCCCTCCTGGCTCGGCAGTTTCCCCACCTCCCGGAGGCCCTCACCAACAGCCGCCGCGTCGCGGAGCAGTGCCACACCGACTGGGACTTCAAGGACACCATCTTTCCCTCCTTCCGCCAGCTCCCCGCCGACGCGGCCTTTGAGGCGTTACGCACGAAGACCTATGACGGGGCCCACTGGCGCTATGGACAGCTCTCGACGCGCATCACACAGCGCATCGACACCGAACTGGCGGTGATCCGGGACAAGGGCTACGCCCATTATTTTTTGATCGTCGACGAAATTGTGCGGCAGGCCCCCCGCACCTGTGGCCGCGGCTCCGCCGCCGCCTCGATCGTGTCGTACTGCCTGGGGATCACGCATGTAGATCCCATCCGGCACCATCTCTTGTTCGAACGGTTTCTCAATCCTGGCCGGCACGATCCGCCGGACATCGATCTCGACTTTCCCTGGGACGAGCGCCCGAAGATTCTGGAGTGGGTCTTCACCCACTACGGGCATCGGCAGGCCGCCATGGTGGCCAACCAGAATACCTTGGCCTCGCGCGCCGCCCTGCGGGAACTCGCGAAGGTCTATGGCCTGCCGGCCAGCGAGATCGGCAAGGCGCTCGCTCTCCTGCATCGACGAGCCGATTTCGTGGAGGTGACGGAGGGCCTCACTCCGAAGACGTGGGCCGAGCGGGTCTGCCGGACGCTGGGGCTCCGATCTCCCTGGCCAGAGATCTTGTTCTGGTCCGTCCAGCTACAAGATCATTTCCGCAATCTGGGCTTGCATCCGGGCGGCGTGGTCCTGGTCCCCGACGAGATCCGTCGCTATGTGCCGGTGGAGATCTCCGCGTCCGGCTGGCCCGTGATCCAATGGGAGAAGGATCAGACGGAAGACGCCGGGCTGGTCAAGATCGACCTGCTCGGCAATCGCTCCCTTGCCGTGATCCGGGACGCCCTCGCCGCGATCCAGCGCAACACCGGCCGGGCCATCGACTATGCGACGTGGGATCCGATCAGCGATCCGGCCACGAGGGAGCTGATCCGGCGGGGCGACACGATGGGCTGTTTCTATGTGGAGTCCCCGGCGACCCGGCTCCTGCTGACAAAGCTCTGGGCCGGGATGCCGCCAGACCGACGGGCCCAGGCGGACGTGTTCGAGTACCTGGTCGTGGTCTCCTCCTTGATCCGGCCCGCGGCGAACGTCTTTACCGATGAATTCGTCCGGCGGGCCCATGGGCAGCGCTATCAGTCGCTTCACCCGCTGCTGGATGAGGTCCTGGCCGAGACGCACGGCATCATGGTCTACCAGGAAGATGTGATGAAGGTCGCGGTCGCCCTCGGCGGATTCTCGGTCGAAGATGCCGATCAATTGCGCAAGGTTCTGAGCAAGAAACACAAGGCGCGGCAGTTGCGGGACTATCGACGGCAGTTCTATGACGGGGCCACCGCACGGGGGCTGCGACGATCAGTCATCGATCAGGTCTGGGCCATGATCATGAGCTTCGCCGGCTACAGCTTCTGTAAGCCCCACTCGGCCAGCTATGCCCAAGTGAGTTTCAAGTCGGCCTATCTGCGGGCGCACTATCCAGCCGAGTTCATCGCCGCGGTGATCAGTAACCAAGGCGGGTACTATTCCACCTTTGCCTATCTGTCGGAAGGCCGGCGGATGGGCCTGACCATCCTGCCCCCCGATATCAATGCCAGCGACTGGGCCTACAGGGGATCAGGCAACACGGTGCGGGTCGGATTCATGCAGATCAAGTCGCTCAAGGAAGACTTGGCCAGGAGGATCATCACGGACCGACAGACGAACGGGCCCTACCGGTCGCTCTCTGATTTTCTGACCCGGGTGCAGCCGGAGTTCGCCCAAGCGAAGCTTCTGGTCAAGGCCGGCTGCTTCGACACGATTGCCAGAGAGCTAACCAGACCGGCCCTGCTGTGGCGGCTCCTGGCCGCGCAGGCGCTGATGCCGCCCCGCTTTATCCCGATTCCGCCGGAGTACGCATTCCGGCAGAAGCTGGCCCATGAGCTGGCGCTCTTCGGCTTTCCCTTAAGCTGCCATCCACTGGACCTGTTCAAGGAGGTCGTCGATCACATCCCACACATCCAGGCCAAGGACTTGGCTCAGTATGTGGGAACGCAGGTCACGGTGATCGGCTGGCTCGTAACCGAGAAGATCGTCTCCACCAAGCGGGGCGACCCGATGGAGTTTCTCACCCTGGAGGACCACACGGCGCTCTACGACGCCACGCTCTTTCCAGACATCTATCAGCGGTCCTGTCACCTCCTCGCGAAGAACCAGGCCTATGTGATGACCGGAACGGTCGAGCGGCAGTTCGGCGCCATCACCCTGACCGTCAAGGACCTCCGGTTGCTGACAGCCACGGGGGTCACAACCGAGTGTCCGGCTGTTGAGGAAGTTGGCCGGTAGCCGTACACTGCCGGCCATGCCGCTTTCACCTCTCGTTCGCTTTGGCACATCGACCTGGACTTACGAAGGCTGGCAAGGTCAGGTCTACAAGCGCCTGTACGCCAAAAGCAAGTTTGCGCAGGAATGCCTCGGCGAGTATTGCCAGTATCAGCACCAAGGCGAGCCGTTGTTCCGAACGGTCGGCAATGATTCGACGTTCTACCGGCCGCCCACCGCCAATCAACTCCGGCGCTACCTGAACCAGATTCCCGAAGACTTCGAGATGTGTTTCAAGGTATGGGAGGAGATCACCATTCCCAGCTACGCGAAGCACGTGCGCTACGGAGCCAAGGTGGGCCAGCCCAATCCGCGGTTCCTCGACGCGCAACTCTTCAATGCGTTGGTCCTCACCCCGTATCGAGAAGCGAAATTCGAGCCCCATACCGGTCCCTTTCTCTTCGAGTTCCAACGGCACGGCCTCTCCACCGAGGAGTTTTGCACGCGCCTCGACAGCTTCCTCGGTGAGCTTCCCCGGGATTTTCGCTACGCGGTCGAGATCCGCAATGCCGGACTCCTGGGAGCAGACTATCGCCAGGTGCTGCACAAGCATGGAGCGGCCCATGTCTACAATCACTGGTCCTCCATGCCGCCGTTGGCGGAGCAGCACAAGCGATTGGAAGCCTTTACGGCGCCCTTTACGGTGGTGCGGCTGTTGACGCCGCTTAAGATGTCCTACGAGGCCGCGAAGAAACGAGCGGAGCCGTACGATAAGATTGTGGGCGAGCTGCCGGAGATGCGGCGCGACACGGTGGAGCTGGTGAAAACAGCCGTGGCCGAGCAGCGTCGCGCCTATGTGTTGGTCAATAATCGGGCCGAGGGGAATGCACCCCTTACGGTCCAAGCACTCGTTGGTCAACTGAGCTAGAGCCAGCTCGATACCTAATCTTGATCTGATTGAGACTTCTCGGGGACCGCTTGTCGAGCTAAGCACCAATGGAATGATTGGGACTTGCTCAGAAAATCGCTCATCCTCCCCACTGGCATCCGTTCAGGCGGCTTCGCGACAGACATGATCCGATGCGGCCGGCTACCGTGCGCCAGAGCGTCATTTTCCACTGGCACCTATCCCCCAGACGGTCCGCCACACGAGGCGTTCGCTCGCGTCATGACCAAGACTGTATTCGGAGATGCGCGAAAAGCGGCGCTCTGACTGAATCGGCCCATTCACTGTCTCCAAGAAAGGACTCCGTCGGAGACTCTTGAGACGCAACTTGGCTTTGAATCCGTCATTGCACTCTTAGGTCGGATCGAACACGGGTTCTACTCCTAGTCCCCTTCGGATTGTCTGCCGGGCCATCCATTCCCATTACGTTTTAAACCTCGCATCACAATTACGTCGTCAGTTGTCGGCCCGTTCCGCCCCTGTGAGTCTGCCGGGCTCGTGCTGATAAGGCAGTCCCTCGCTTACTCCCCTGGGTTACCAGACACGAGCCACCCTCGGAAGCACTGCCAGAAATGGCCTCGAGTTGGCAGTACCTATGATCCCCACGAACCCGCACCCCAACGCACACTCTTTCATACAGGGAGCGCATTCCCTGCTCAGGAAGGAGCCTGCGATGTCGGCGGACAACTCATCAAGCCCATTCATGACCCTCAAGGAGGCCGCGGCCTTTCTTCGCTACTCGGCAAGCAACCTGTACAAGCGAACGGATATTCCTCGGCACAAACTCCCGGGCTCGAAAGACTGGCGGTATGACCGCGAGGAACTTCTCGCCTGGGCGAAGTCGGCCGTCCCTCAGCGGCTGGAGCCGAAGCCCGAGCCAACCCAGCCTTCCGCAGCGAAATCGCAGGAGCCACGCACGGTTCCTCGTCGCCGCAATTCGCGTTATCGCTAAGAGGAGTTCTCTATGCCTCGCCCCTCACAGAACGTGACTTTCTCAAGCAAGTCACCCGTCAGCACTCTCCCAACCAAGGCCGTTCGGCGTTCCAAGTACAAGATTCGTCGCCGGCCAACCAAGACCCGTGGGATTGCGATCGATCTCGAGTATTGGTTCAAAGGTGAGCGCTTCAGGCCCACCCTTGGCTACGACATGGCCGACGATGAAATCGATAAGGCGGCCGCCGAGATGGTGCTCAAAATACAGGAGGGGCCTGCTAAGAGTGCCGAGGAACGAACATCCCACGATGGGATGACGATGGCAGAATTCAAGCCGGCCTATCTCGACGAACTCCGCGAACGTCGCATCGCGGACATTCATCGGGCAGAGAAGGTCATCGATACCTATCTCATTCCTCACTTCACAATGTCGTTTGGAGACATTCGCTATAGCGATGGGCAGGAGTACATTAAGAAGCGACGGGCAGCAAATCCCCGTCCGAGTGACGGCACCATCGCACGTGAATGGTCGATTCTGAACTCATTGCTCAATTTCGCAGCACAGGTTGGGGAACTTCCGTCGAATCCCTTGAGCGGGATCACAGCTCCGGTGAGCGCGGCTCGAGACCGTCTTCCGACATCGGAAGAGATAGCGGCGATCGCACAGATTGCCACCGACCGGTTGAGACGGGCAGCCTGTGTAGCCATGAACACCGGCCTTCGTGGCGAAAAAGTCTGGATGATCAGACCGAATATGATCGTCTCCAAAGCAGACGGCCACTGGCTGGAATTGCCACCGCCCCGGAGTAAGAAGAAAGGAAATCCAACCCTGCTTCCCTTGAATCGGCATGCCTATGCGGCGTTGACCGAAGGAGTAGAAACGGATCCGGAAGACCGCGTCTTCCGGGAATGGTCAGCACCGGGAGCCCTGTCAAAAGCCTGGGCGCGCGCTGCCGAAGCTGCTGGCTGTGGCGACCTCCGGTTCCACGACCTGCGCCGGTGGTTTTCCTCGACGCTCGAGGACCTTGGGGCTGAGGACGGTGAAGAGGTCGTGCATCGTGAAGTCGTGAAGCACCTCATCGGGCATCAGGCGGGCGATGTCTTAGAGAAGCATTACCTCGTGCGCTCGAAGGGCTGGGCGAAGAAGCTTCGGCGGGCGGTGGGTCAACTTGCGGATCGGTATGAGAAGTTCATTAAGGAGGACGGAAAAGACGAACCCGCTCAATCTTAATAAGCGGGCCGTAGATTCGACCCCTGCGTATTCTACTCAAACCAGCCACTCAATATGCTGCAAACCAGCCGCGCTACTGTTCTGAACGGCTGCTTCCGGCCCAGGAGCGGAAGTTCGGCGCCGAGATCGCCCCGTCATAAAGCGGTCCTCAGCCCTGTCGCATTAACTTTGGAGGTAAGGGGCGCAGAGCCGGCTTGCCGGCTGAGCGTCCCGCTTGACCGACGGGTTAGCCATATAATGGCCTTAGCGATGCAATTTCATGCGTCCAACAAATAGACATATCAACACATGCCCCAAGAGCGCCTATCGCCTCACCCTTGCTTCTTTCACCCGCTGTATAAACAGTCCCCTTGTAAAGTCCAACCAAGAGCACTTGTCCATCTCTTTCGACAAAAGCTGGGCCGCCCGACATGCCAGGAGCACCAACCCCATCAAGCAGAAACTCTCCAATACGCCCTCTTATTTGTGTCCCCGCAATAAACCTAGTGAGCACAACAGGAATTGGCTGATCTTCCGCGCGGGTGCTGAAGTTATATGGAAAGCCAACGATATAAATACGATCTCCAGGAAATACCAATCCTTTGTTTAGTTGAGCTGCTTCAATGACATGCAAAGGTGATGTGTCGAATGATTGAGGCAATCGAAGCTTGACTGCATCGTGGCGGTTGGGTACTGCCACTTTTACGATTTTTAGATCAGCCTCATCCTCCACTCGGTCTTGATACCACAGCGGAACATCTTGGCTTTCGTGTGATTTATAGAGCGGAAGATCAACGGTTCTCAAACCGTCAACAACAAATGCACGGAGCGCCCCGCCTGTCGATTGTTCCACTGCATTTTGCAAAGACACCTTTAGTGCCCGTCGATTTGACTTTACATAGTTCATTGGGAGGGCATGCATATCAAAGCCCGTTACGACGTGCCAACACGTGTATAGAAATAGGCCGTCCTTCTCTCTAAGAATGAATCCACTCGCGTATGCGCCTGCGATTTTGTCCCCATTCTCATCCAAGCAATGAACCATTACTGCTTTATGTGATAGTGAGAGGCGTTGATAAAAAAGAGGTTCAGTCATTTGGCTAACAACCGCGCATCACCTGCGGGGCCGCGGCGAGTGTGGAGAACTTACCCGGCGACGGCCAGCGGTGCCAGTTCGAAGCCAACCAACGGCCGCGTCCCGTCTGGTGCATGCGCTGGTTAGGCCACACCTTTGCGAAGAGTGTAGCGTTTGTCAAACTCCTCAAACACATGAGGGCTGAAGAAGTCTTGTCGTGCGCTCTTCGGATTGTCTGGGTCCAAGAAGCGAGACATGCAGTACTTAGCATCGGCCATCAGAGCCCTGCGGGCGACATGATACTTGTTCGTAACCTTGAAGTCGGAATAGCGCTTCCGAAGCTTCGCAGTAAGCTGGTTGTATGTCCAGGGATAGCGGGCCTTAAACACCTCGTCCTTCAGGAAGACTTTCGGAGCGTCAGGGTCGTCGGTAATCGCCACTCTAAGCCCAGTAGTGGCGTTGGTGCGCTTCATCCGAAGATTCAGGGTGAGTGCAATTTGATATGGATCGTCGTCAGCGACCTCGGTGGCTGCTGCCAAGGCCGAAAGGTATCGAACCAATAGGGCTTCATCGCTACTGACAACAATGCTCTCCGCATCGCGAGGTGGCGCAACAAACCCGATGGGCATGAGGTACAGGTGATATTTGGACAAATCGTAGGCAAACCACTCGCGCGCTAGACGAAGGAAGTTTGCGACAGCCGCAGTACCGAACTCAAAGACCTGCTTGGCTAGAAGAGGCCCGGCGGCGATGAAGTGGACGGCATTGTCGCGGACCTCTGAGATTGCGTCGAGATTCTTTTTGACACCAGGGGCTAGCGCTGTGCCGCGTTTCTCCAGTGCGACGAGGCATTGCCCCAGACCCAAGGTTTGGCAGTTACCGGCCCTGTTGCGCTTCTTGTAGCGCTTCTTCGTCGGCTTTCCCTTCTTGCTTGCCCGCGTCTCGTAGACGTAAAGGCACTTGGGATCATTGGCGTGTTCGGTGAGAAGCTTTGCCTTGAGTAGGAGTTCCCATGCATTGAGGACCAGAATGGCGAAGGACTCTTCACGGTAACGAAAGTCAGGTTTGTTGTAGATCTCAATGGCCGCGACCAAGGCAGCCTCGGCCTTCTGGAGGAATCTCTGAGACCGTGCTATCTGAGCCATCGAGTCACCATGCCCGGGTGTGGCCTAGCGCCTGGCGGCTGAGCGGCCGGCGGTGGCGACTTCCCCAACCGCACTCGTGCCGGGCCGCTCTAGCCGCTTGTTAGCCAGTTCTGTGCACGTCGCCGGAACTTCCGAGGTGGCGAAGCCACGCCAAGACTAGGCGGCAGACGAGCTTCGTCGCAACGCCGCGTAGCATCGGCTGGGCCGGTGGGTTACCTCTGTCCTTGCCATGACGGCCATCACGGCGGAGCGTGCTGTAGCTGTTGGCTGTGTACGTGAACAGGTTGGCATCAGCACGAGAGACCCAGCCACGATCGAACATTTGGCCGCCAACATCCGCCTGAACGAGTTCGAAAAGGAGATAAAGCTCGGACAAGGTCAAAGTCGGGCGACCGACGATAGTGAGGGCGTCGCACGCCCGAGGAGAGAGTGAAGCAGCCCGGAGGAGGGGCGAAGCGGCAGCCTCCCGAGGGTCGGGCTGGACCTTGCCTCCGACGATGGCCCGCACAGAGCCAGCCTTGACTCGCATTTCGGCCGTGCCCACGGCTAGAACGGTGTGGACAACGGTTCCGGCAGCATCTATGCCAAAGAGCTTGTCGGCCAGAGACAGTGGCCGAAAGCCTTGGCCAAGGAGGCGGCCAACACCGTTGATCAAGTCGAGTTGCTCTTCGGCAAAAGCACGAACCGGTTCGTAGTTGTTACCTATGATCCCCACTGGAATGACCAGTTCGAACGCCCCGTCACGTTCAGCCACGTGAACGCCCTGCCCCGCGAGCCATAGCGGTAGATCTTCGAGGTCAAAGTGGTCACCGACCAGAGGGATGACCCAGGACGCAGTCTCTCGTTTCGCTAACATCGAGTTCTAATCGATCTGGCTAACGCCGCGCTCAGGGGCGCCGAAGGAGCCGCTGCTTTTCGCGGCGACTGAGGCGTCCCACTGGAGCGCGTTGTTAGAGATCAGTGGTATGAAACGCGAACCCATTCTCGTAGCCACCACATGCCGGAATTCCTAGGCGACCTCTCAATAGTGTCAATCTGCTCAAGTGTCTTCAATGAACGCTGAAGCATCTGGGCAGATATTTGTGGCCTTCCGTACTTTGCTAAGAGGGCGTTGCATCTTTCCAGGAGACCTTCATTGGGCACATCGCGATCCGCGTTCTTGTAAGCCCACATTGTGTAAAGAACGCTGGCGTCAGTCTCTGAGATGGAAACCTGCGCAGTGCGCCGTAGCGAAACCCAGACGACCAAGGCTGCGAGTGGTGCAGTTAAAGGAAGCTGGACCGCATCTACTATTGTAAGTACGCCCGACGCGACTGCTTCCATGAGCTTCCCGATATTGAGCTTTATATTTCCAGCTTTAGTGCTCTGGCCTCCACCCGTGCCCATTTGACTCAGTGTGACGAAATGAACTGTGTGGCGTGCGGCCTCGGGAGGTTGTGTGGATATGTAGCTGCCGAAGATGGTCTCCGCAAGACGGCGGACCTCAGATTCCGATACCCCACACCTCCGCAACGCATCAGCTAGCGACTCGAGCAGTTCGGCTTGCTTTTCCGCTTCTCGCTGTTCGTCCCACTCCACGTATTGCCCCCTGATCTCTAACTATGTTTAGGCCGATCCGTATAACAACCGGATTTGCCAATTTTATCCGTGTAACACGCCACTACGGTTCGTGAACAATACGCCATAATCGACGCTTGTTCAATGAGTTGCGACAGTAGGACCATTTATCACGGGTTCTTATGCGGATCGGCGTAAGACCCTCCCTTCTGGTAGCGGTCGGTCGTGTACTTCGGCTAAGGGTCGGAAGCAGCCGTTCAGAACAGTAGGGCGGCTGGTTTGCGGAATTTTGAGTGGCTGCTTTGGCGTAGATCGGAGGCAGGGTTGAGCAGAAGACGCACCTACACGGCCCACCAAAGTCGAACGCGAACAAACTGCAATCCTCTCCCCATCGCCCATACAGACCACCTGTAGACGGAAAGTAGTCGATCTTCCGCCTCAGACAACCGACCAGCGGACGAGAAACTGAGTACGGGGGGATGAACAGGACTCGTCCGATTCACCATGGGTACGCCTTCCACACATCGTTACAAAAGCGCGGCGAAAGAACTCACCGTGTGCTGTTCTCTGAAGAGTGCAACTCGGAAGGTGGAAAAGTTGTCAGGAGAGGATGGTGCTATTCATGGCGAAACATTATTCCGCACATTTTTCCATGAGCAGTCACGGAACAAATTACGTGTAGATCTCTAAATATTCGGAGCTGGAAAAAGGAATTTTTAAAGCAACTTCGACCAAGGGTATTGCGGCCTGACCAGTGCTCAGACCGCCTATGAACCGCCTATGGAGAGAAAGGGCTGGTGAGACGTTTTACGTAACCAACTGAAAAATTGGAGCGGGAAACGGGATTTGAACCCGCGACCCTCGCCTTGGCAAGGCCCGTAGACAAAATATGTCTAAGTCGTTGCCCTACCGGATGATTTGGCCTCGAATTCGCCAAATCCTGAATCACAATTGATCACTACAAACCCCAATGATTTCTAGCTGCTCACAGCACTTTGGGCGCTGGCCCCCACGCTGGAAAGCATGGATTCCAGTTCATTATTGAGGAGCGTCATAGCTTCGACAAGCTGGCGATCGAACCCCGGGGAGCCGTGAGAATAGTCGCCGGTCGAGCCTTTCATTGAGTGACCCAACAGCGCCTGACGGCGCTCGTACACCACACCTAAACCCTTTAAGATAGTGGTGAACGTGTGTCGGAGATCATGGAAGCGGAGGTCTTTGAACAGGGAAGGATGATCTTTTTGACAACGCTTGATCAGCCGTTCCCAGGCCCGTTTAAATGACCGCTCGCTAGACCATCGACGGAAGATGCGGCCACTGAAAACGCGTACGCCATCCCCGAGAGCCCGTAGGGCAAACGCGTTGAGCGGTGTTGACTCGGGGACGCCCTTGAGCGACGAGGAGCCAGCCTCAGGGTGCAGCCAGCGGTGCCCGTCGCGGTGGTGCCGAATCCAGGAGGTCTCAATCGCCAGGAGTTTGCCCTGCCTGAGCCCCACGGAAACAGCCAGTCTAATCATACGGCTCATGTCCGTGCTGGCGCGATCAATAAGGATAGCCAACTCTTCGGCCGTGGCGACACGCTTACGCCGAACCTCAGGAGGGAGCTCCGCGTGATCACAGGCATTACGAGGTACGATATCGTGAGCCACGGCCAACGACAGTACCGTGCGC
>WBZO01000927.1_pt1 | contig 52304 bp, 49 predicted proteins | sample 5204261 | NCBI WGS metagenome assembly WBZO01 (sample SAMN12412400, study PRJNA552823) | activated sludge metagenome | isolation source: activated sludge from anammox sidestream of wastewater treatment plant... | place: USA: North Carolina | collected 2017-09
CGGGCGCAGGGCCACGACGGCGCCCGGCTTCGGCGCCGATCCATCCTTGAGATGGTCCCAGGGCGAGCCGTGAAGGCCCTGCTCGACCGACAGCGCCATGAGCTGATGATAGGAGGGATGGAACTCGACCCGGTCGATGCGATGCCCGAAGCGGTCGAAGCTTTTCAGCACCGGCAGATAGGTGTTGGCCTGCCGCCCGAGGTCGATGACCTCCGCCGTGCCGATCTTCGCGCCGAACGCCGCAAGGCCGTCCTGCGCCGCGCCGCCGCCTTCCCGCTCCACCGTCTCCATGAGCGCGCGGTCGGATGTGTAGAGATTATAGTTTTCCAACGCCGGCGGCTGGTTAAAGACCTCGTGAGTCGCAAAGGCGCGCGGACTGGTCATGATCTCGCCCTCCATTTCCTGTCCGCGAGAGCCTAGCACGGCACCCAAAATGTGGGGATATCCACGAGAGCCCGCGCCCGCCCTTGCCGCCTCCGGGAATCGGCCCTATACAATCCGGCTTTAATGACAAACGCGGACAAACAGACCGTCCCCCTCTTCCCGCACCGGCACCTGCTGGGCATAGAGGGGCTTTCCCCCCGCGACATCACGTCCCTGCTCGATCTTGCCGACACCTATGTCGAGCAGAACCGGCAGGTGGACAAGAAGGGCTCCGTCCTTCGCGGTCGCACCCAGATCAATCTCTTCTTCGAGGCATCTACGCGCACGCAAAGCTCCTTCGAGCTGGCGGGCAAGCGCCTCGGCGCCGACGTCATGAACATGTCGGTCGCCTCCTCTTCGGTGAAGAAGGGCGAAACGCTGATCGACACGGCGGTGACGCTCAACGCCATGCATCCCGATCTCATCATCATCCGGCATGGCGAATCGGGCGCGGTCGAGCTGCTCTCGCAAAAAGTGTCCTGCTCGGTCGTCAATGCGGGCGACGGCGCCCATGAGCATCCGACCCAGGCGCTGCTCGACGCCCTCACCATCCGCCGTCGCAAGGGCCGCCTCGAAGGGCTCATCGTCGCCATCTGCGGCGACATTCTGCACAGCCGCGTCGCGCGCTCGAACATTCTGCTGCTCAACGCCATGGGCGCGCGCGTCCGCGTCGTCGCGCCGCCCACGCTGCTGCCCAAGGGCGTCGACCGCTTCGGCGTCGAGGTCTTCCACGACATGCGCAAGGGGCTCGAAGGCGTAGACATCGTGATGATGCTTCGCCTCCAGCTCGAACGCATGACCGGCTCCTATGTTCCGTCGCAGCGCGAATACTTCCACTATTACGGCCTCGACCACGAGAAGCTCGCCTTCGCCAAACCCGATGCGCTCATCATGCATCCGGGCCCGATGAACCGCGGCGTCGAGATCGACAGCGCCGTCGCCGACGACATCGACCGCAGCGTCATCCGCGAGCAGGTCGAGATGGGCGTGGCCGTGCGCATGGCCGTCCTCGACGCGCTCGCGCGCAACCTGCCGAACGAGCGCCAGCCATGAGCCGCACAGCCTTCATCAATGCGCGCCTCCTCGACCCCGCTTCGGGCTATGACGAGCCGGGCGGCCTTCTCGTCGAGGATGGACGGATCGCAGATCTCGGCCCGTCGATCTTCGCAGGCGGCCTGCCCGAAGGCGCCGAGATCGTCGATTGCGGCGGCCATGTTCTCGCCCCCGGCCTCATCGACATGCGCGTCTTCACGGGCGAGCCCGGCGCCGAGCATCGCGAGACGCTGCGCACGGCGAGCCACGCGGCGGCGGCGGGCGGCGTCACCACCTTCATCGTCATGCCGAACACGAACCCCGTGATCGACGATGTGGCGCTTGTCGATTTCATCGAGCGGCGCGCGCGCGACACCGGCATCGTTCACATTCACCCCATGGCCGCGCTGACCAAGGGCCTCGCCGGCGCCGAGATGACCGAGATCGGCCTTCTGCGGGAAGCGGGTGCCGTCGCCTTCACCGATGGCGAGCAGGCCGTCTCGAACGCGCAGGTCATGCGCCGCGCCATGGCCTACGCCGCGCATTTCGATGCGCTCGTCGTCCAGCATGCGGAAGTGCCGGAGCTTGCCACCGGCGTCATGAACGAGAGCGAGCTTGCAAGCCGCCTCGGCCTTGCGGGCATTCCCGCCGCCGCCGAGACGATCATGATCGAGCGCGACCTCCGCCTCCTCGAACTCACCGGCGGGCGCTATCACGTCGCGCAAGTCTCATCGGCCGCCTCCGTCGATCTCATCCGCCGCGCCCGGCAGAACGGCCTCAAGGTCACTTGCGGCGTCTCCGCGGCTCACCTCTATCTCAACGAGAACGACGTCCAGAGCTATCGCACCTTCTTCAAGCTCTCGCCGCCGCTCCGCTCCGAGACTGATCGCAAGGCGCTCGTCGCGGGACTTGCCGACGGCACCATCGACGTCATCGTCTCCAGCCACGATCCGCAGGACGCCGAGGTCAAGCGCCGCCCCTTCGCATCGGCGAATTTCGGCGCCATCGGCCTTGAAACCCTGCTGCCCGCCGGCCTCGCCCTCGTTCACAATGGCGACCTGCCGCTGTCCCGGCTTCTCGGCGCCATGACCTATGCACCGGCCGACCTGCTCGGCCTCGCCACGGGACGCCTCGCGGCCGGGCTGCCCGCCGATCTCGTTCTCATCGATACGGACGTGCCATGGCTCGTCGATGCCGCTAAGCTGCATTCGATCTCGAAGAACACACCCTTCGAGGATCGCCGCATGCAGGGTCGCGCGCTGCGCACCGTTGTGAGCGGCCGCACGGTCTTTGTTCAGGGGGAAGGGGCACGCTGACCATGCTGGTTGAGATCGATTGGGGCACGGCCTGGCCGTGGGCCCTCGCCGCGCTTGCGCTCGGCTATCTGCTGGGCTCGATTCCATTCGGGTTGATCTTCACACGGATGGCTGGCCTCGGCGACATCCGCGATATCGGCTCCGGCAATATCGGCGCTACCAATGCTCTCAGAACCGGCAACAAACGGGTTGCGGGCGCGACCTTTCTCTGCGATGCGGGCAAGGGCATCGCGGCGGTTCTCCTCGCACGCCACTTCGGGCCTGAGGGCATCGCGCCGACGCTCGCGCTCCTCGCCGCGGCGACCGCTTTCCTCGGCCATCTTTTCCCTGTCTGGCTCGGCTTCAAGGGCGGCAAGGGCTTCTCGACCTTCATCGGCGTCAATCTTGCACTCTACTGGCCGGTTGCCCTGCTCCTCTGCGCGACCTGGCTCGTCGTTGCCGTGCTCTTCCGCTACTCCTCCCTGTCAACACTGGTCGCGGCGACGCTCACCCCGGCCTACCTTTATTTCCTCGGCCAGAACTCGATCCTTCCACTGAGCATTTTTCTCGTTATCATGATCTTCATCGCCCATCGCGGCAACATCGCCCGCCTTATCGCCGGCACCGAATCGCGCATCGGCGCTAAAAAATGACTGGCGCGCTCAGCGCGGCCGAACGGCTCGCCCGGCTCCGGCTGGCGCGCAGCGAGACCGTCGGCCCGGCCACCTTCAGCGAATTGCTCCAGCACTTCCCGAACGCGGTCGAGGCGCTCGAAGCGCTGCCAGCGCTCGCCCGGCGCGGCGGCCGCAAATCCCTGCCCCACATTCCAGGCCGCGCCGAAGCCGAACGCGAGATCGCGGCCGTGGAAGCGGCGGGAGGGCGCCTCCTCGTTTATGGCGATGCCGATTTCCCGCGCCGCCTTGCGATGATCGATCCGCCGCCGCCCGTCATCACGGTCCGCGGCGCGCTCCATCTCGCCACGCGAAAGACCGTCGCCATCGTCGGGTCGCGCAACGCATCCGCTGCGGGCGCGAGGATCGCCGCAACCATCGCCCGCGATCTCGGCCAGGAAGGCTATGTCGTCGCCTCGGGACTTGCCCGCGGCATCGATGCGGCCGCCCATCGGGCCTCGCTCGATGGCGGAACCATCGGCGTCGTCGGCGGCGGTCTCGATGTCGTCTATCCGGAGGAGAACCGCCAGCTCCATGCGCAGGTTGCGGAGCGCGGCCTGCTCGTGGCCGAAATGCCGCTCGGCACGCAGCCGCGCGGCAAGCTCTTCCCGCGTCGCAATCGCATCATCTCCGGCCTCGCGCTCGGCGTCGTCGTCGTCGAAGCGGCCATACGCTCGGGCTCGCTCATCACGGCGCGCTTCGCGCTCGAGCAGGGCCGCGATGTCTTCGCCATTCCCGGCTCACCGCTCGACCCGCGCGCCCATGGTTCCAACAGCCTCATCAAACAGGGCGCAGCTCTCGTCGAATCGGCTGCGGATGTGATCGCGGCGCTTGCTCAGACGTCGGCCTCTCCCTTCGCGGAGCCGGACACGCCGGGCTTCACCCGGCGACCGGCCGTGGCGGTGGCCGAACCCGACGCGGGGATGCGCGCGCTCATCACCTCCGCTCTGAGCCCGACGCCAACGGCAATCGACGACATCGTCCGGCAGACCGGCCTTGCCGTGCCGCACATTCGCATGGTGCTTCTGGAGCTGGATCTGGCCGGAAGGCTCCACCGCTCGCCCGGCGACCGCGTCAGCCTGCTTCCGGCGGAACAGCCATCCGGCGGCTAGCTGCCATTTGCGCTGGCGGCAGGTGTTCGCTCGACGGCGGAACGGCCGAGCGTCAGCAACCTTGCCTCCTCGACCGCCATGCCGATCAGATAAGAGAGAAAGCGGTGTCTGCGCGCCACGGCAAGCCGCCGCGCCCCCACGAGCAGTTCGAGGAGATAGACGGCGATCTCCCGGTCGGAAGCTTCCGCGGAGCAGGAGGATGGCGCCGCTCCTTCCTCCGCCATGAGCGACGGGCCGACCGCCGATGCCTTGGCCGAACTCCCAAAAGACGATGCGTCGATGATGCCGCGCATATTCACCTCCCCTCGGTCTGGTATGACGAAACCCTGTCAGACCACTCCAAGAGACTACATCTTTATGATTATAATGACAAATATTTCCAATCCCTATTATTTACAATCGAATTCGACCCTTTGGTGTGGCCTGCGGCCCCCACATATGCGACGCAGCAGCCAAATCCAGTTTTCCGCGGATTTCTGCGGCATTTGACAGCCCCTCCTCTTTTCCTCATGTTCTGCCAACTGTTGACCGAGCCGACGGCGGCGGCGGCCAGCCAGCCGTCTTGCCCATCGGCAAGGTGCCATCCCGGTTCGGTCGGAGGCCGGGTTGCTGCCGGTTGCGCAGGGATACGCCCTCGCCCGCCGCTGGCTGAGAGGCTTCGGCCGGCCCGAATTCGCCGAATCGGGCCGTTGCGAATTTGGAGAGCCAGAGCACCCCATGGACGTCGTCATTGTTGAATCGCCGGCCAAGGCGAAGACGATCAACAAATATCTCGGCAAGGGCTTCAAGGTCCTGGCCTCCTATGGCCATGTCCGCGACCTGCCTTCCAAGGATGGGTCGGTCCTGCCCGACGACGACTTCCGCATGGCCTGGGACGTCGATCCGAAATCCCAGAAGCGGCTCAACGACATCGCCGCCGCGGTCAAGGGCGCCGACAAGCTCATCCTCGCTACCGACCCTGATCGCGAGGGCGAGGCGATCTCCTGGCACGTCCTCGAGGTGCTGAACAAGAAGAAGGCGCTGCAGGGCATCGATGTGCAGCGCGTCGTCTTCAATGCCATCACCAAGAATTCCGTGCTCGAGGCGATGAAGCATCCGCGCGCGCTCGACAAGGAACTGATCGACGCCTATCTCGCGCGGCGGGCGCTCGACTATCTCGTCGGCTTCACGCTCTCGCCGGTGCTCTGGCGCAAGCTGCCGGGCGCGCGTTCCGCCGGGCGCGTGCAGTCGGTGGCGCTGCGTCTCATCTGCGACCGCGAGCTCGAGATCGACGCCTTCCGCTCGCAGGAATACTGGACCATCGAGACGGACTTCAAGACGGCTTCCGGCGCGCCCTTCACCGCGCGGATCGTTAATCTCGACGGCAAGAAGCTTGAAAAATTCGACATTCCGAACAAGGCGACCGCGGACGAGATCGTCGCGCGCATCAAGGCTTCGCGCTTCTCGGTGAAGTCCGTCGAGAGCAAGCCCGCGCGCCGCAACCCCTATCCGCCCTTCACCACCTCGACATTGCAGCAGGAAGCCTCGCGCAAGCTCGGCTTCTCGGCGAGCCGCACCATGCAGATCGCCCAGCGCCTCTATGAAGGCGTCGAGATCGACGGCGAGACGACCGGCCTCATCACCTATATGCGAACCGACGGCGTGCAGATCGCCGACGAGGCGATCGCGGCCGCGCGCACCGTCATCAACAATGAATTCGGCGAGGCTTACGTTCCCTCCGCGCCGCGCGTCTACAAGACCAAGGCGAAGAACGCGCAGGAAGCGCACGAAGCCATCCGCCCGACCGATCTTGCGCGCCTGCCCAAGCATGTGTCGGCCGTGCTCGACGACGATCAGCGCCGGCTCTACGAACTCGTCTGGAACCGCACGGTCGCAAGCCAGATGGAGAGCGTGCAACTCGAGCGCACGACCATCGAGATCGAGGCGGACGAGCAGCAGATCGGGCTGCGCGCCACGGGCTCCGTCATCACCTTCGACGGCTTCCTGCGCCTCTATCAGGAAGGGCGCGACGATCCGGAGGATGGCGAGGAAGGCGGCCGTCTGCCCAAGGTTTCGCGTGGCGACAAGCTCGGGCTCGGCGATGTGCGCGCCAACCAGCACTTCACCGAACCGCCGCCGCGTTTCACCGAAGCGACGCTCGTGAAGCGCATGGAAGAGCTCGGCATCGGCCGCCCCTCCACCTATGCCTCGACGCTGCAGACGCTGCGCGATCGCGGCTATGTGCAGATGGACAAGGGCCGCTTCGTGCCCGACGACAAGGGCCGGCTCGTCACCGCCTTCCTTGAAAACTTCTTCACCCGCTATGTCGAATACGACTTCACCGCCGACCTCGAGGAAAAGCTCGACAAGGTTTCGGCCGGCGAACTCGACTGGAAGCAGGTGCTGCGCGATTTCTGGAAGGATTTCACCGGCGCTGTCGGCGAGGCGATGGAGCTTCGCATCACGGAAGTTCTCGATCGGCTGAACGAGGTGCTCGGCCCGCATGTCTTCCCCGACAAGGGCGACGGCAGCGATCCGCGCAAATGCCCGAATTGCGACGATGGCAAGCTCTCGCTCAAGGTCGGCAAGTTCGGCGCCTTTGTCGGCTGCTCGAATTATCCCGACTGCCGCTATACGCGCCAGCTCACCGCGGGCGCTGAAGGCGAGGAAGCCGCATCCGGCGAGCGCACGCTCGGCGTCGATCCCGAGACCGGCAAGCCCGTGCTCATCAAGTCCGGGCGCTTCGGTCCCTATATCCAGCTCGGCGAGGCGGAAGACGGCGAGAAGCCGAAACGCGCCGGCATTCCGCGCGGCACTTCGGCGGCGACGCTCACGCTGGAGCGCGCGCTTGAACTCCTCTCGCTCCCGCGCGAAGTCGGCATCCATCCCGAGACGCGACAGCCCATCACGGCGGGGCTCGGCCGCTTCGGCCCCTTCATCCTGCATGAGGGTGTCTACGCCAATCTCAAGGACCCCGAAGAGGTCTTCACCATCGGCGTCAACCGCGCGGTCGATCTCCTCGCCGAAAAGGCGCTGAAGGCCAAGGCGCGCGCCGGAAAGACGCTGCGCGATCTCGGCGCTCATCCCGAAGACGGCAAGCCCGTGCAAATCATGGAAGGCAAATACGGTCCTTACGTGAAGCATGGATCGACCAACGCGACCTTGCCCAAGGATACGGACATCGAGAGCTATACGCTCGAGGAAGCTGTCGCGCTCGTCGCAGAAAAAACCGGCAAGGCGCCGAAGAAGAAGAAAGCCGCCGCGAGCAAGGCGGAAAAGCCCGCGAAAAAAGCCGCAGCGAAAAAGCCGGCGGCGAAGAAAGCGTCCACGGCCAAAAAGCCTGCGGCCAAAAAACCCGCCGCGAAAAAGGCCGCGCCCAAGGCGAAGGCCCGCGCCACCGAGCTGGCGGACTGATGGCGCCCCGCAGGAAAACCGCATCGGGGAAAGACACGCCCAAAAAGCGCGAAAGATCGAACGGCCTGCCCTCCCGGGAGCAGATCCTCGAATTCGTCTCCTCCGCGACCGGCGCCGTCGGCAAGCGCGAGATCGCGCGCGCCTTCGGCATCAAGGGCGCCGACCGCATCCCCTTGAAGCAGATGCTGAAGGAGATGGCCGAGGAAGGGCTGCTCGCCAAACGCGAGGGGCGCAGGCTTCAGCGCGCGGGCGAACTGCCGCCCGTTACGGTCATCGAGATCACGCATAGCGACACGGACGGGGAACTCGTCGCCCGCCCCGTGGACTGGACCGGCGAAGGCGCCGCTCCCGAAATCGTCGTCACGCCCGAGCCTCACAAGGGCCGCATCGGCGAGCGCGATGCCGAACCGCCCGCAGGCGTGGGCGACCGCGTGCTCGCCCGGCTCACGCGCACGACGGAAGAAGGCGAGATCTACGCCTACGAGGCGCGCATCATCCGCCGCGTCGGCAAGGGCGCGGAGCAGGTGCTCGGCCTTTTCCGCGAAACCTCCGAGGGCGGACGGCTCGTGCCGGTGGACAAGCGCGTCCGCAATGAATCCGAGATTGCCCGCGCCGATACGGGCGGCGCGAAGGATGGCGACCTCGTGCTCGCGGAAATCGTCCCCGGCAAGCGCTATGGGCTTTCGCGCGCGCGCGTCCGCGAGGTCTTCGGTCGCAGCGACGATCCGAAATCGATCAGCCTCATCGCCATTCACGCGCATGGCATTCCCGACAAGTTTCCCGACAGCGTGCTCCGCGAAGCGGAGGCGTCAAGGCCGCATGGCATCGAGGGCCGCACCGATCTGCGCGACATCCCGCTCGTCACCATCGACCCCGAAGACGCGCGCGATCATGACGACGCCGTCTGGGCGGGCCCCGACCCCGATCCCGTGAATGAAGGCGGCCATGTCGTGATCGTCGCCATCGCGGATGTCGCGGCCTATGTGCGGCCGGGATCACCGATGGATCGCGAGGCGCGCAAGCGCGGCAACTCCACCTATTTCCCCGATCGCGTCGTGCCGATGCTGCCCGAGCGCATCTCGAACGATCTCTGCTCGCTCCGCGAAAAGGAAGATCGCGCCTGCTTCGCCGTGCGCATGGTCTTCGATGCGAACGGCAACAAGCGCCGTCATGAATTCATCCGCGGCTTCATGCGCTCGGCGGCGCGGCTGAGCTATCGCCAGGTACAGCAGGCCATCGACGGCGCGCCGGACGACAAGACCGGACCCATTCTTGAGCCCGTGCTCCGCCCGCTCTGGGACGCCTACAAGACGATCTCCATCGCGCGCGAGAAACGCGGTCCGCTCGATCTGGACCTGCCGGAATATAGGGCGCGGCTCGATGAGCGCGGCCGCATCGCGGCCATCCGCATCGCAGACAAGTTCGAATCCATGAAGCTCATCGAGGAGTTCATGATTCAGGCGAATGTCTGCGCCGCCGAGACGGCCGAGCAGCGACAAACATCGCTCATCTATCGCATTCACGACGCACCCTCGCGCGAAAAGCTCGTCGCCCTGTCCGAATTTCTGCAGACGCTCAATCTGAGCTTTCCGAAGGGCCAGGTCGTCCGGCCGTCCAACTTCAACCGCATCCTTGCGGAAGTGGACGGCACGGAATTCGATCAGATGGTGTCGAGCATCATCCTGCGCTCGCAGGCGCAGGCGGTCTATTCTCCCGATAATATCGGCCATTTCGGGCTCAACCTGCGCCGCTACGCGCATTTCACCTCGCCCATCCGCCGATATGCCGATCTTGTCGTCCACCGTGCGCTCATCTCGGCGCTGCGCTTCGGCGCCGATGGTCAGAGTGCGGATGAAGCAGGCTCGCTCGCAGAAATCGCGGAGCACATCTCCGAGACGGAACGCCGCTCCATGCTTGCCGAGCGCGATTCCATGGACCGGTTCATCGCCGCCTTTCTCGAGGCGCGCATCGGCGCGGAATTTCCGGGCCGTATTTCCGGCGTCACGCGCTTCGGCCTTTTCGTGCGCCTCGACGAAACCGGCGCCGACGGCATCGTGCCGATCTCCAATCTCGGCACGGAGTTCTTCCACCATGACGAGGCGGGCCATGCGCTCATCGGCGAGCGCAGCGGCCTCACCTTCCGCCTCGGCGAGCGCGTCTCCGTGCGGCTGGAAGAGGCGGTTCCGGTCACGGGCGGATTGAGATTTGAAATCGTCGAAGGCGGAACGGAAGGAAAGCCCGCTGGCCGCCATGGCGCGGCTTACGGAAAGGGACGCGGAAAGGCGCCTCACCGCGCCGTCGCCAAGCCCGGCAAAAAATCCGCCCAAAAGCCCCGAAAGAATGTCAAACTCCGCGCCGGCCAGAAACCGGCGGGGAAGCGCGCGAAACAACCACACGCGAATTAAGGATGTTCAACAGCGTCAACCTGCCGCATTCAATCGTCTCTGGAATAAGACAAATCTACGAGATCGCCCTTTAGCCAGATGGCACGAATGAGCACATTTTCGGATATGTATGAATCAGCAGGTCCCGAGATTGTCCGCCACGAAGTCAGGCCCTTCGGCCGCTCCGTGTGGCGTGGCTTCTCGATGCGCTGCCCGGCCTGCGGCGAAGGTCATATATTCCGCGCTTTTCTAAAGGTTGCCGACCGCTGCCCCCATTGCAGCGAGGAGCTGTTCCACCATCAGGCGGATGACGCGCCGCCCTACTTCACCATTCTCATCGTCGGCCATCTGATCGTGCCGATCATGCTGGCGGTAGAGCTCGAATACATGCCGCCGCTCTGGGTCCACATGACGCTGTGGCCGCTGGCGACGCTGCTGCTGTCGCTGATTCTGCTCCCGCGCATCAAGGGCGCGGTGGTCGGCCTGCAATGGTCGCGCCGCATGCATGGATTCGGCGACGAGCCCGACTTCTGATCGCGCGTTCTGGACAGGCCCGGCATCAGGGCGCATCCTGCCCGGACAACGAAATTGAATCCGGGAAAGACAAGATGGCGGAAACGGCAACAGGGTCGTTCGACCCCAAACATTCGCGCGATCAGGAATTCCGCGACACGGCCCAGGGGCGCGCCGTGCGCCCGCGCGATGCGGCAACCCTGATCCTGGTTCGCAACGATGGCAGCGCGCCGCGCGTTCTGATGGGCCAGCGCCACGCCAACCACAAATTCATGCCGAACAAATTCGTCTTCCCCGGCGGGCGCGTCGATCCGGCCGACAGCCGTATCCGCCCGGTCGAAGACCTGCGCAGCGACGTCGCCCAGCTTCTTCTGGCCCGGATGCGCGGCACGCCGAGCGAGAATCGCGCCCGCGCACTTGCCATGGCCGCGATCCGCGAAACCTTCGAGGAAACGGGCCTCGCCGTGGGCCGTCCCATCGGCTCGCCGCAATCGAGCAAGCACAAGGACTGGGCCGCCTATTTCTCGACCGGCGTTTCGCCTGCGCTCAGCGCGCTCGATTTCGTCGCCCGCGCCATCACCCCGCCCTATCGCACGCGCCGCTTCGATACGCGCTTCTTCATCGCGGATGCGGAACTCATTCAGGGCGATCCGTCGCATATCGCCGGTTCGGGCGAATTGCAGGGCCTCCACTGGATCAGCATCAAGGACGCGGAAGACCTCGATCTGCCGAACATCACCCGCGTCGTGCTCGCCGAAATCGACGAGCGCCTGCGCCAGCCTCTCGCCGCGCAGAAGAAGCGCGCCGTTCCCTTCATCCATTTCCGGAACGGTCAGGCGATCCGGGATACGCTGGTTCCCTGATATGTCCGTCAAAGAGCCCATCGGCGGCGTTCGCGTGCGCCCGCGCGACGCCGCAAGCCTCGTCCTTGTCGATGAACGGGGAGCGGAGCCGCTCATCCTCATGGGGCGGCGCCATGCGCGCATGAAGTTCATTCCCGACGCTTTCGTCTTTCCGGGCGGAAAGCTCGATCCCGAGGACTTGCTGGTGAAGCCCGCCACACCTCTCGGCGATGCGGCCTTCGGCGAGAAGACGCAGGCGCTCGCCATGGCGGCGATCCGCGAGACATTCGAGGAGACGGGCCTTCTCCTCGCGGCGCCGGGCGATGTCGGGCCGGATGCGGGCGCCACATGGGCCGAGTTCCGTGCGCAGGGCATCGCGCCGCGCCTCGACGCGCTGTCCGGCGTCGCCCGCGCCATCACGCCAGCCGGAAGCCCGATCCGCTTTCATGCTCGCTTCTTCACGGCTTCCGCGACGGAACTCATTGGAACATTGCGCGGCAGCGGCGAGCTTGAAGACCTCGATTGGTATCCGCTTTCCGAGGCCCTCGAGCTCCCGGTCATCGACGTGACCGAATTCGTGCTCCACGAAATCGGACGGCGCGCGGCGGGCAATTCGCGCAAGCGCATTCCGCTCTATTGCTACAGAAACAACCGGCCTCTGGTCCGCGCCTGATAAAGAGGCGGCCGGAGCGGTCCCATGGAGCGGCAATCCGACATGCAGGAAAGCCAGAGCCTCAATCTCGAGGCGAGAGAAGAACCGTTGAGCCGGGCCGACCGGCGGCGCAGCCTCATCGCCGTCATCGCCTGCATCACCGTGGTCGGCATCGGCCTTGGCTCGTCGATCCCGCTGCTTGCGCTCCTGATGGAGCGGCGCCAGATCCCCGCGCTGCTCATCGGCCTCAACACCGCGATGCCGGCCATTGCGACCTTCATGCTGACGCCGTTCATTCCGCGCCTTCTGCGCCGCGTGCCCGTCATTCCCTTCCTGCTCGCCTGCGTCGCTGTCTCGGCGCTGGCCATGCCCTGCTACTACATCTTCCAGAATGTCTGGCTCTGGTTCCCCATCCGCTTCGTCAATGGTCTCGCCATCACCGGCCTTTTCGTCGTCAGCGAATTCTGGATCAACTCGCTCGCCGACGAGAAGAATCGCGGCAAGCTCATGGGGCTTTACGGAACGATCCTCTCCTGCGGCTTCGCAGCCGGCCCGGCGCTTCTCTATCTCGCGGGCGCGGACGGCGCGCTCCCATTCCTCCTCATCGGCTCTCTGCTGCTCGCTGGCGGCGCGCCGCTTCTCGTCTTCGGCCGCGGCCTCGCGCCCAGCATCAAGGAAAAGCCGAGCCACGGCTTCCTGACTTTCCTTCTCGTCGCCCCGGCGGCGACGCTTGCAGGGCTCATCTACGGCGCCACAGAAACCAATATCTTCAACATGCTGCCCATCTATGCGCTGCGTTCCGGCATGGGCGAGCAGGCGGCGGCATTCGTCCTGACGATCTTCGCGGCCGGCAACATCGCCTTCCAGTTCCCGATCGGCCTCATCGCCGACAGGATCGACCGCCGGGCCGTTCTTCTGGTCTGCGCTGCGGGCGGCTTTCTCGGCATTCTCGCCATCCCCTTCACCACCTTCTCCATGCCGCTCTTCGCGCTGGTCCTTTTCGTCTTCGGCGGCGTCGTGGTCGGGCTCTATACGGTCGGTCTGACGCTGCTTGGCCAGCGCTTCCGGGGCGCGGACCTCGCCGCCGCCAACGCCGCCTTCGTCATGATGTATTCGACGGGCGCGCTGGTGGGGCCGCCGCTTTCGGGCTTCGCCATGGATCTCTGGAATCCCCATGGGCTGATTGTCGCCATGGGGAGCCTTTGCGGGATCTACCTCATCGTCGCCGGCTGGCGATATGCGAAGGCATCGCCCGAGGCCCAGGGCGCGCTCTGAGGCGATCCGCGACGAGCCCGAAACTCGCTTGCACGTCCGGGCCTTAGCAAGATCGAGAGCGGACTTGACTTAGCCTCTCGGGCGAGTAGTCTGCGCCGCAATCCGCACATCCACCGATCTGCGAGAAGTACCTTTCGCGGGCGCCTTGGCCGACCCGCCCAAATCAAGGATTTCGAGCCATGGCGAAGCCGGCTTCAATCAAGATCAAGCTCGAAAGCAGCGCGGGCACGGGCTATTTCTACGTGACCAAGAAGAATTCCCGCACGATGACGGAAAAGTTCGTCATCAAGAAGTACGACCCGATCGCGCGCAAGCACGTCGAGTTCAAGGAAACCAAGATCAAATAAGCGTTGAGCGGGCGCCGCGCCTGCTCTGCTTGGCGGATCAAAGGCAAAAGGCCGGTCGCAAGACCGGCCTTTTGTTTTCCCCCGTACCGGGTTCCTCAAACGGTGGCCGACCGGAAGTCATGGCTTATCAGAGGAGGCCACTCCACACCACGTTCCGGCCGGCCGTGCCTCACGGACTCAGGAGATGCGGCGGACCCGAGCGCCCCGTGAGGACACATATCGCTGTAGACCGCTCCGGCTCTCCCTCACCCCCCAGCGACGAAAGCCGACGGAACAGCGAAACATTTGAGTAAAATTACGCTAGCACGCTGGATGAACCAAATAAAGTCACTCGCCAACAACACAGTGTAAACACCTGATTAACCATGAATAAACATGGTTAACGAAATGCTGCAAGAAGCTTCAGCCAGGCTCCGGCAAGCAAAATCCGGCAGCCCCGCCCTTCGGCGATTTCAATGGCTTATGTTTGAATTATAAGAAAACATCTCAGGCAGCTTCGGCAACCACGCGATTGCGCCCATCGCGCTTGGCGCGATAGAGCGCGGCGTCGGCGCGCTCGAGCAATGCCTTCGCCGTGTCGCTCGGCCCGACCGTGACTGCGATCCCGATGCTCACTGTGATGTTGAGCGTCTCCATGGGCTCGATGCGGAAAGGCACTTCCGCCACCTTCTGGCGAAGCCGTTCGGCGACCATGAGCGCATAGGAAAGATCGGTGTCCGGCATGACGACGACGAACTCCTCGCCGCCGAGGCGGCAGGCGAGATCGACCCCGCGCACATTCTGTTCGATTCGCTGCGCGAATTCCTTGAGCACCGCGTCGCCGGCCGGATGCCCGTGGGTATCGTTCACCGCCTTGAAGTAGTCGATGTCAAAGATGAGCAGCGACACCGGCTTGCCCGCATGCGCCCCTTCTTCAACCAGCGTGGCAAGATGGCCTTCCATGTAGCGGCGGTTATAAAGGCCGGTGAGGCTGTCCGTAACGGCGAGTTCGAGCCCCTTCTGGAAGCGATCCCGCAGGTAATCCTGATAACGCTTGCGGCGGAGTTGCGTCCGGCAGCGCGCGACAAGCTCGTTGCGCTCCACCGGGCGGAGCAGATAGTCGTTCACGCCCATGTCGAGCGCGCGGACGAGGCGCGGCGTGTCCCCTTCCTCCACGATGACGAGAATCGGCGTCTGCCGCGTCGCCTCGGCGGAACGAAGCTGCGAGCAGAGCCTGAGCCCGTCGAACTCCTGAAGCGTGAGGCTGACGATGAGGAGATCATAGGCGCCGGTCGCGGCGAGCTGCACCATGTCCTCGGGCGTATCGGCCACCGTGACCATGTGCTGGTGCGAAAGCGCTTCCGTCAGCCGCTTGAGCGAATTCGGCCGATCGTCGATCACGAGCGCCCTGCCCGGTTCCGCCATGAGCATGCGCTCGGTCGAGGTGCCGACAAAGGCGCCGATGCGCTGGCCGGTCGCCTCGCGCATACGCAATTCATCCGTCACCGTTTTCAGGCGGACGAGGCTCTTCACCCGCGCGAACAGCGCGACATCGTTGACGGGCTTGGTCAGAAAATCATCGGCCCCCGCCTCCAGGCCCTGAATGCGGTCCTTCGGCTGGTCGAGCGCCGTCACCATGATGACCGGAATATGCTCGGTCTGCGGCGCGGCCTTGAGCCTGCGGCATACCTCGAATCCGTCCATCCCCGGCATCATGACGTCGAGCAGGATGATGTCCGGCTGCTGCGCCATGGCGATTTCGAGCGCCTCTGGGCCCGAAGACGCCTTGAGCACGCCGAAATACTCCGCCGTCAGCTTCGCATCGAGGAGCTTCAGGTTGGCTGGAACATCGTCGACAATGAGAACGCGCGCCGTCACTGCTCTTGCCCTTACCTCAGGAAACGCTGGACGGTCTCCAGGAACTGAGTGACCGAGATGGGTTTCGAGATGTAGGCCTCGCAGCCGCCTTCGCGAATCTTCTCTTCGTCGCCCTTCATGGCGAAGGCCGTGACCGCGACCACCGGGATCGAGCGGAGGCTGTCGTCTTCCTTGATCCATTTGGTGACTTCGAGCCCCGACACTTCGGGAAGCTGAATGTCCATGAGGATCAGATCGGGGCGATTCTTGCGCGCGATTTCCAGCGCCTCGATGCCGTCCCGTGTCTGAAGCGTCTCATAGCCATGAGCATCAAGAAGGTCATGGAAGAGCTTCATGTTGAGCTCGTTGTCCTCGACGATCAGAACTTTTTTGGTCATCGCATCCATAGCTCCAAACCCCACCCCTGTTGCCCTGCCGCTCCGACCCCTTGATATTCTTCTCCGGGGCGTGGATGCCGATTCCGCACCTCAGACAGCTCATATGACGCCAATATCGTTAACTAAGTCTTTAATCATCGCCCCGGCGCAGGCCGTTTCGCCTCAATCTGGGGCTATGATTAATTTGTTATTGTCGAGGAAACGGAACGTTAGCCATGCAGGCCGAACAGGCTGAACTCATTGCGATAAAGGCGCTCGGCCACATTGCCGGCGACGATGAATTGCTGTTCGCATTCTTCGACATAACCGGCCTTTCGCCCGCCGATCTCAGAGAGCGCGGCGGCGACCCGGAAATCCTGGGCGGCGTGCTCGACTTCATCCTCATGGACGAAGCGCGCCTCCTCGCCTTCTGCGAAGCGGCGGGGCTGAAGCCCGAACTACCCGGCAGGGCGAGAAAGCTCCTTCCCGGCGGCGAGGAGGTGCACTGGACATGAACGCCCCAAAGGCAAATACCGCCCCGCACATGCAGGGCCTCGATCTTCTCGCGCTACACGAGGATGTCGCCCCGCAGATCGAGGCGCTGCAACTCACGCGCGGAAAGCCGCTCATCGTCTCCGATTGCGACGAAGTGCTGATGCAGTTCATCGCCGGGCTCGAGCTCTATCTGGAAACGCAAGGGCTCTGGCTCGATCTCAAGAGCTTCGCGCTGACCGGCAACGTCAAGCGGCGCGACACGGGCGAGCCCGTTCCGGCCGTCGAAATGCCCGAGCTGCTGAAAAGCTTTTTCGCCTCCTCCACCCACTCGCTCATTCCGGTGCAGGGCGCGGCCGCCGCGCTTAAGGCGCTGCGCGCCCGCGCGCAAATCGTCGTGCTGACCAATGTGCCTTTCTCCGAAAGGGAAACACGGGCGCAAAACCTCGCGGCCCATGGCATGGCCTATCCCGTCATCGCCAACAAGGGGCTCAAGGGAGGCGCGGTGAAGCGGCTCGCCGAACTCGTCGAGGCGCCCGTCATCTTCCTCGACGACATTCCGCACAACATCGCCTCGGTCGCTGCCGCCCATGCGCCGACGCACCGCATTCACTTCATCGCCGACCCGCGCCTCGCCCGGCTGCTGCCGCCTTCCGAGCACAGCCACTTCCACACCACGGACTGGGCGCGGGCGCATGATTTCATCTCGGCCTGTCTCGAAAAGGATGGTTTCTGATTTCCATGCGTATCGGCATTGACCTAGGCGGCACGAAAATCGAAGCCATCGCGCTCGGCGCGGGCGGACGCGAAGTCGGGCGGCGGCGCATCGCGACGCCCGGAAGCTACGCGGCGACCATCGCCGCCATCCGCGATCTCGTCGTCGCCCTCGAAAGCGACACCGGCGAACGGGGCACCGTCGGCATCGGCATGCCGGGCGCCTTCTCCCCCGCAACGGGCCTCGTGAAGAACGCGAACAGCACATGGCTCAACGACATGCCCTTCGATCTCGATCTCGGCGCGGCTCTCGGGCGCGAATTGCGCTTCGCCAATGACGCCGATTGCTTCGCGCTCTCAGAAGCGACGGATGGCGCGGGCGCGGGCGCGCCGAGCGTCTTCGGCGTCATTCTCGGCACGGGCGTCGGCGCCGGCATCGTCATTCACGGACGCCTGCTCTCGGGTCCCAATGCCATCGCGGGCGAATGGGGCCACAACCAGCTCCCCCGGATGCTGCCCGACGAGATTCCGGGCCCCGATTGCTATTGCGGGCAGAAAGGCTGCATCGAGACATGGAACTCGGGCCCCGGCTTCGAGGCCGAATACGAACGCATGGAAAACGAGAAGCTCACCGCGCATGAGATCGTGGCGGCGGCCGAGGCAGGCTCGCGGCCCGCGCGCTCGGCCTTGCGGCGCTATTCCGACCGCCTCGCCCGCGCGCTCTCGCATGTCATCAACCTCATCGACCCGCATGTGATCGTGCTCGGCGGCGGCATGTCGAACATCGCCGCGCTTTACGACGAGGTGCCCGCGCGCTGGGGCTCATATGTCTTTTCCGACCGCGTCGACACGAAGCTCGTGCGCAACCGGCACGGCGATGCGAGCGGCGTGCGGGGCGCGGCCTGGCTCTGGCCGGAGGAGAGCGCGGGATGAATGCGGGCGCCGCGCCAGCCAAAGGCTTCTGCCGCGATTGCTTTGCCGAGGTGGAGGCCGGCCGCACGCGCTGCCCGGCCTGCAATCGCCCGCGCCTTGTCTTCCATCCCGAACTGAACGAACTCGGCATCGCGCATCTCGATTGCGACGCCTTCTACGCCGCCATCGAAAAACGCGACAATCCGGAATTGCGAGACAAGCCGCTCATCATCGGCGGCGGCAAGCGCGGCGTCGTCTCGACCTGCTGCTACATCGCGCGCATTCGCGGCGTGCGCTCCGCGATGCCCATGTTCAAGGCGCTGCAAGCCTGCCCCGAAGCCGTCGTCCTGCCGCCCGACATGGCGAAATATGTCCGCGTCGGGCGAGAGGTGCGCCAGCTCATGCGCGAGCTGACGCCGCTCGTCGAGCCGCTCTCGATCGACGAGGCATTTCTCGACCTGAACGGCACGGAGCGGCTTCATCATGCGAGTCCCGCCACGACGATGGCGAAGCTCCAGACGCGCATCGAAAAGGAAATCGGCATCACCGTTTCCGTGGGCCTCAGCTACTGCAAGTTTCTGGCGAAGATCGCATCCGACATGGACAAGCCGCGCGGCTTCGCCGTGCTCGGGCGGGCGGAGGCGCTCGATTTCCTCGCCTCGAAGCCCGTCTCCTTCATCTGGGGCGTCGGCAAGTCGCTCGAAGCCCGGCTCGCGCGCGACGGCATCAGCCGCATCGCCCAGCTTCAGCGCATGGAGGAAAACGACCTCATGGCGCGCTACGGCGTCATGGGCCGCAGGCTCTGGCGGCTATCGCGTGGCCTCGACGAACGCTCCGTATCGAGCGCCAATGTTGCAAAGAGCATCTCGGCGGAAACGACGTTTGCGGAGGATATTACCGATGGCGCCGAGCTTCGCCGCCGCCTGTGGCCGCTCTGCGAGAAGGTCGCTCGCCGCGCGAAGGAAGCCGGCCATTCCGGCGCCACGGTGGTGCTCAAGCTCAAGACCGCCGATTTCAGGATTCGCACGAGAAGCGTCACCCTTCCCGATCCGACACAGCTTGCCGAAGTGATCTACAGAACGGGCGCGCCGCTGCTTGCGAAGGAGGCCGATGGAACAGCCTTCCGCCTGCTCGGCATCGGCATCGCGCAACTCGCGGATGCCGACCTCGCCGATCCGCCCGATATGCTCGACCCCGGCGCCACGCGGCGGGCGGAAGCAGAACGCGCCATGGACCGCGTTCGCGCCCGCTTCGGCGCGCAAGCCATCATCAAGGGGCGCGGCATGACGAGCTGAGGCCCGGCAAGGGGGCGCTAGCAGGCGCCGGGCTTGAAATACTCGATCTGGGTGAGGTCGCCCTTCAGCACCATATCGTCATAATCGAGCGTCAGGGCGCTCATCACGCCGTTCGGAAACATGGCGAAACCCATCTCGAAACTCGGCGTCTCGTCATTGCCCCTGTCGTCCTGATCGAAATAGCTCACATGCACATGCCATGGCGAAGCATTATCGAGCGTTGCGCCCGCGCCCCGGTTCCTGATCCGAACCTTCCTGGCGTCTGCAGGCGCCGTGGCCCGTTTGCCGATAAAGGCCGTGACATAGGTCGCCGTGGACTGGGTTCCGTCGAAAAGCGTGTTGCTGAAGACGGATTTCCCCTCCCGCGCGGCCTGAAGCAGAGCCACGTTGAAGGCGGTCGGGAAAAGCACGTCGCCGGGCAGTTCGGCCGGCTCCTTGCCTTCCTCCTCGAGCACGACACGGCCCCCCTTCCGATAGACATGCCCGGACTGGCGGAGCGACGGCTTGCCGTCGGCATATTCGACCCGGTCGAAGCGGAACTCATGTCCATCGAGCGACTCGAAGGAAGTAAGCCGCACGTCGCTGACGGAGACCGCATTCGCCTCGTCGCTCGATCTCGTGACGACGCGCTGCTCCGATGTGTAGCCCTCACAAGCGGGCCCGCCGCGCCACTCCACCACCATGCGCCCGTCGAGCCCCTCCACCTCGCTCGCCGCCTTTACCCGGTCGACCGAAAGGTCGTAGACGGCCCGGTGCATCTGCAAATCGATGGGATCGCTGCCCTCGGCGCGCGTCAGCGCGAAAAGCCCGAGCCCGATCGCCAACGCCCCGGCAATGGATCCGATGACGATCCGGGGCGCATGCCGGCGAATTTGAAAACTTGTCCGCATCTGGGAGAAACTTCCTTTCGACTGCGCGCCCCGAGCGCCTTCCGCAAGCCTACACCATCGGCTAAAGCTGAAGCTCCGGCATCGTTCATAATGCATCATCGAGGCCAAATTGAGCCCCTCGCCTTCCAGCCCCCCGGCTTCGAGCCCCGCGTCATCCGGCAGCCACCCCCGGCTGCTCGTCACCCGAAAGCTTCCCGCCGCCGTCGAGGCGCGCGCCCTCGGCTCATATGACGTGGAGCTGAATACCGGCGATGCCGTCATGAGCCGGGACGAGATTCTCGCCCGCGCCGCCGGCAAGGACGGGCTCCTCGTCACCGTCGCCGACAGGATCGACGGCGCGCTCATCGCCGCCCTGCCGCCGTCCATCCGCATCATCGCGAGCTTTTCGGTCGGCTACGATCATATCGACATCGAAGCCGCCGCCACGCGGGGAATTGCCGTCACCAATACGCCAGACGTCCTGACCGACGCGACGGCGGACATCGCGCTCCTCCTCATTCTCGGCGCCGCTCGCGGCGCGGCGTCTGGCATGGCCGCTATCCGGGAGGGAAGCTGGAAGAACTGGGCGCCGACCGGCATGCTCGGAACGGATGTGGGCGGAAAGCGCCTCGGCATCCTCGGCATGGGGCGCATTGGGCGCGCGGTGGTGAAGCGGGCCCGCGCCTTCGGCATGTCGATCCATTATCACAACCGCCATCGCCTGCCGCCGGACCAGGAGGGGGACGCCATTTATCATTCCTCCGTGGAGGGCCTTTTCGCCGCCTCCGACATTCTCTCCGTTCATTGCGCATCGACGCCCGAGACGAGACGCCTCGTCAATGCGCAAACCCTCGCCCTGATGCCCGAGGGTGCAATCCTCGTGAACACGGCGCGCGGCGACATCGTCGATGATGACGCCCTGATCGCCGCCCTCGCCTCCCGCCGCCTGAGGGCGATCGGCCTCGACGTCTACAACAACGAGCCGAACATAGACCCGCGCTACCGCACCCTTCCCGACGCCTTTCTTCTCCCGCATCTCGGCAGCGCCACGCTGGAGACGCGCAATGCCATGGGCTTCCGCGCGCTCGACAATCTCGACGCATTCTTTGCAGGCCGCGAGCCGCTCGATCTCGTCACGCCGCGCCGCCGATCCCCTTCATCCGCAAGCTGATCTTCCGGCGCCCCGCGACGGCAATATCCGCCGGCAGAGGGAAAAATCTGCCGGGCACGACGCCCCCTCCCTGAATTCAACCCATTGAATCTTATGGGTAATCGGTGGTGGCAAGGCCCTTGCTCCATTGATCCGGCCAAACCGGGCAATGAGGGGTGAGGACACCGGTATGAGACGCGTGAAACTGGCGGACCTGGAAAGGCCGCGACAGACAGACGACACGGCGCTGTCCGTGGGCGATGAGCCCACCCGGCGCTTCCGCATGGCGATGAACAATTCCCGCCTTGTCGCCGATGCCGAAAGGCTGCGCGCCCATGCGCTGAGCTATGCGGCGGAGGTGGAAGTCCGCCTCGCCGAACTCAATCAGCGCATCGCGCAGCTCGAGGCCCTTTCCGTTACTGACGATCTGACGGGGCTCCTCAACCGGCGCGGCTTCGACGACGTTCTGGCGCGCAACCTCAACAGCGCCGCCCGCCATGACGAGTGCGGCTTGCTCGCCTATATCGACCTCGACAACTTCAAGGAGGTCAATGATCTCCATGGCCATGGCATCGGCGACGAACTGCTGAGCGCCGTCGGCCGCTACCTCCAGAAGAATGTCCGCGCGACCGACTACGCCGCTCGCCTCGGCGGCGATGAATTCGCCATTCTCTTCGTTCGGGCCGAACATGCGCCGACGCGCGAGCGCGCGCGCAGCCTCATCCGCGGCCTCAATGGCATTTCGGTGAGGCATGGCCGCCAGGTCATCACCACCAGGGCCAGCCTGGGCCTTGCCTATTACGACGGCAATTCAAAGCCCGAGGAACTTCTACAGCGCGCCGATCGCGCCATGTATGCCGACAAGAGCAAGGGCAGCCGCGCCGCGCGCATGATCATCAACGGCTGAGCGGAGCGCCTTTCGGCTGCTGCTGCGTGATGCAGTGAATGACGCCGCCGCCCACCGCGATGTCGAGGGCCGGCACCTGCACGACCTCCCGATCCGCAAACGCCTCGCCAATGATGCGCGCCGCCGCCTCGTCATTCGGATCGTCGAATGACGGCATCACGATGCCGCCATTCGCGATATAGAAATTGATGTAGGAGGTGCAGAGCCTGCGGCCGTCGCTCCGGCGCAGATTGCGCCTCGGCTGCGGCACCTCGATCACTTCGAGCTTTCGCCCGCCAGCGTCCCGCGCCGCCTCGAGCCGCGAGCGGTTCTCCTGCATGCGCGCGAAATTGGGATCGCTCCTGTCCTCAGGCATGTGGAGGAGCACCCGCCCCTTGCCCGCGAAACAGGCGATCATATCCACATGCCCGCTCGTCTCGTCATCCTCGAGCCCGCGGTCAAGCCAGACGATGCGGCTGATGCCGAGAAAGAGGGCGATGCGCTCCTCGATCTGCTGGCGCGTCAGTCCCGGATTGCGATTGTCATTGAGCAGACATTCCTCCGTGGTCAGCAAGGTGCCGTAGCCGTCAACGGAAATGGACCCGCCCTCGAAGATCATCGGCCCGGCATAGCGCCGCATGCCGAGCTGCTCCAGCATGGCCGCGCCGACTTCGGCGTCCTGCTCATAGCCCTGATAGGCATTGCCCCAGGCGTTGAACTGCCAATGCACCCCCGCGACGCCGCCCTTGCCGTCGATGACGAAGGTGGGGCCCGTATCCCGCGCCCATGAATCGTCGATTTCAATGGGCACGATCTCGATGCCACGCCCGCATGCGAGGCGCGCCGCCGCCGCCTCATGCGGACGGCAGATCATCGCCACGGGCTCGAAACGCGAGATAGCGCGCGCTACATTCGCATAAGCCTGATAGGCATGGGGCAGATGCTCGCCCCAGACCGAGCCGCGCGATGGCCATTGCATCCAGCAGCGCTCATGCGGCTCCCACTCCGCCGGCATGAAAAGACCGTCATCGGCAGGCGCCCGCGCGGCAAGCTTCATTTGGACCTTCCCCATTCGCCTTTACCGAAATAGGTATATCGTCTGAAGGCCACGGAGCAAATGGAGGCAGAACATGTCAGGCAGGATCGATACGCGGCTGAAGGAACTCGGGATCACCTTGCCCAAGGCGGCGGCGCCGCTCGCCAATTATGTTCCCTGGGTTGTTACGGGCTCTCTCGTCTTCGTTTCCGGTCAGGGCCCGGTGGGGCCGAACGGCATCGAATATCAGGGCAAGCTCGGCCGCGACCTCGAAGTGGCGGAGGGAGCGAAAGCCGCGCGTCTCACCGCGCTCAACGTGATCGCGCAGCTCCGCGAGGCTGTCGGCGGCGATCTCGACCGCGTGAAGCGCTGCGTGAAGCTGCTTGGTTTCGTCAATTCGACGCCCGATTTCATCCAGCAGCCCGACGTCATCAATGGCGCATCCGACGTGATCGTGGAGATTTTCGGCAATGCGGGGCGCCATGCCCGCTCGGCTGTCTCGGCGCCGAGCCTGCCCGTAGACATCGCCGTCGAGATCGAGGCCATCTTCGAGATCGAGTGAGCCGCAATGATCTTCAGGATCACGCGGCGCGGAGCACTGGCGGGTGCCTGCGCGATGGCGGCGACCTATGCCATCGCCGGCGAGCGGAACCTGCCGGGCGACGAACTCACGCGCCTCGCCTCCCGCTACAAGGGTCGGCTCGGCGTCGCCGCTCTCGACAGCGAGACCGGCCGGCGTCTTTCGTTGCGCGGCGGCGAAAGATTCGCGCTTTGCAGCACGTTCAAGTTTCTGGCCGCCGCCGCTGTTCTGCATCGCGTCGATCTCGGTACGGAGCGTCTCCATCGGCGCATCGGCTATGGCAAGGCCGACCTTCTCGACTATGCACCCGTGACCTCGCGCCATGCCGCCGAAGGCAGCATGACGCTTTCGGATCTCTGCGCGGCCGCGGTCGAATGGAGCGACAACACGGCGGGCAATCTCATTCTCGCCACGCTTGGCGGACCGGAGGGCCTGACCCGCTACCTCCGCAGTCTCGGCGATGACATCACGCGTCTCGACCGCACTGAACCGACGCTCAACGATGTCGAGCCGAACGATCCGCGCGACACCACCACCCCGGAAGCGATGCTCGGCCTGATGCGGACGCTGCTTCTCGGCAATGCGCTCTCCGCTGCGTCCCGCGCACAGCTCCTTGCGTGGCTGCGTGGGTGCCAGACGGGCCAGCACAGGCTTGCGGCTGGCCTTCCTTCCGGCTGGCAGATCGGCGACAAGACCGGAACAGGCCCCAAGGGCGAGGCAAATGACATTGCCATCGCCCATCCGCCAGGGCGAAAGCCGCTGCTGATCGCCGCCTATTATCAAGGTGCTGACGACACCGCCGCGACGCGCAACGCGGTTCACGCCGATGTTGCGCGCGCCGTGGTTCGCGCGTTCGGCACGGCGTAGCGATCCTTTCTTGTCCGGGCCGTATGATGGCTTAGAGTCGAGGAGCTGAGTGCAACCGGAACGAAATCCATGGGCGACGCCGAGCAAGCCATCATCAAGGTCATGCAAGCGCTCGACGAGGTCGATGCCGCCGAGTGGGATGCCTGCGCCAATCCCGCCGGCGAGCCTTACAATCCCTTCGTCTCGCACGCCTTTCTGAGCGCCCTCGAGGAGAGCGGCTCGGCGACGCGGCGCACCGGCTGGATGCCCTATCACCTGCTGCTGGAGGACGGGCAAGGCGGCCTTGCGGGCTGCATGCCGATGTACCTGAAGAGCCATAGCCGGGGCGAATATGTCTTCGATCACGGCTGGGCCGATGCCTATGAACGCGCTGGCGGCCAGTACTATCCGAAGCTGCAAGTCTCCGTGCCCTTCACCCCCGCAACGGGTCCGCGCCTCCTGACGAAGGCAGGGCCGGGCCGCGAGCCGGCGGAAGACCGGCTCATCGCCGGCGCGCTCGAGGTCGCGCGCCGCACGGGCGTCTCCTCGCTCCACTTCACTTTTCTGCCCGAACGCCAATGGCGAAAGCTCGGCGCGCGCGGGCTCCTGCAGCGCACGGACCAGCAGTTCCACTGGCACAATCACGACTATCGAAGCTTCGACGATTTCCTCGCCGATCTCTCATCGCGCAAGCGCAAGATGATCCGCAAGGAGCGCGAGCGCGCGCTCGAGGCGGGCATCGAGATCGAATGGGCGACGGGAGCGACCCTCACCGAAGACCATTGGGACGCCTTCTTCGCCTTCTACATGGACACAGGCAGCCGCAAATGGGGCAGCCCCTATCTCACGCGCAAATTCTTCAGTCTCATCAACGAGCGCATGCCCGAGCGCACGCTCCTCGTCATGGCGAAGCGCCGCGGGCGCTACATCGCCGGCGCGCTCAATTTCATTGGCGGCGATGCGCTCTACGGCCGCAACTGGGGTGCGATCGAGCATCACCCCTTCCTGCATTTCGAATGCTGCTACTATCAGGCGATCGACTTCGCCATTGCGCGCGGCATTCCGCGCGTCGAGGCAGGCGCGCAGGGCGAGCACAAGCTCGCACGCGGCTACCTGCCCTCCCGCACCTACAGCGCCCACTGGATCGCCAATGCTTCCTTCCGCGATGCCGTTGCCGAATATCTGAAACGCGAGCGGCTTCATGTCGAACGCGACATCGAAGTCCTTGGCGAATATTCCCCCTTCAGGCACGATCTTGCGCATGATCCGGCCTCGGCCGAAATACGAGAGGACGACTTCTGAAAATGGCTTACGACAACAACAACATCTTCGCGAAGATCATTCGCGGCGAGGCCCCGAGCTTCAAGGTGCATGAGGACGACCGGACGCTTGCCTTCATGGACGTGATGCCCCAGTCGGAAGGACACACGCTGGTGATCCCGAAATCGCCGGCCGAGAACATGTTCGATCTGTCCGCCGACGATGCCGCGAACCTGATGCGCGTGACGCAGAAGGTCGCCGTCGCCGTCAAGCGCGCGATCAAGGCGCCCGGCATCATGATCGCGCAGCTCAATGGCCCGGAGGCCGGACAGACCGTCTTTCATATCCACATGCACATCATTCCGCGCTGGCACGGCATCGACCTGAAGCTGCATGCGCGCGAGATGGCGGATTTCGAGGTGCTGAAGAAACAGGCCGAACTCATCAAGGCCGAACTGGCCCGCATCTGAAGCGAGGACCGCGCGCCCGAACAAAAAAGCCGCCGTCCTGCGACGGCGGCTTTTCTCATTCTGAGTGAGCCGCGCTCAGCCCATGTGGAAGGCGCAGAGCTTGTTGCCGTCGAGGTCGCGGAAATAGGCGCCGTAGAAATTGCCGCCGCGAAGTCCGGGCGCGCCCTCGTCCTTGCCGCCCAGCGCAAGCGCCTTGGCGTGGATCTTGTCCACATTCTCGCGCGAGCCGACCGCGAGTGACACCATGTTGCCATTGCCGACGGTCGCCGGATTGCCGTCATAGGGCTTGATCACGGCGAGCATCGCGCCCTGGCCGTTCGACCAGCCGATGAAGCGGTCGCCATCGACCATGGCGCGCTTGGCGCCGAGAAGGCCGAGCAGCTCGTCATAGAAGGCGCCGGCCTTCTGCCGGTCATTGCTGCCGAGCGTCACATAGCCAATCATTGTTATTCACTCCCTGTTTCGATTGCCTTGTCTGCCTGCTACCCCGGAGCCGTCATGGCGCGAAACTCGACCGCGCCTTGATGCCCCAGTGACCGTTCTGTCGGGTCACGACATAAATCGAATCGTAGCTGCCGATGACGCTACCATCGGCCCGATAGCGCGTGAAGCGTGTGTCGAAATGGACCTTGTCCTCGCCCGCATGGATGACTTCGCGCCGCTCCCATGCGGAATGATGCCAGCCATCGCCGAGCGAGGTCTCGAAGAGGCTCGGCTTGTGCCAGCCCGGCTTGTCGATGATGACGAGATCGTTGGAAGCGAGCCTGACGCTCGGAAAATTGAAGGTGCGCTCCCACGCGGCGAGATCGCGTGCATTGAAAGCGGCCATGAAGTCGTCGAGACACTTCATGGCCGCCTTGATGCTTTCCGCATGCCCGCTCATTCGACGAGCAGCGGAACCCTGGGCGTCGAGCCGCTGTCGTCACCGGCGCCGCGCTTTTTCGGCGGTGGCGGGGTGCGTGTGACCGCTTCCTCGATGTCGAAGACGAGCGTATCGCCCTCGCCCACCTTGACCACGACATGCCCGCCCTTCAGCAGACGTCCGAAGAGAACCTCGTCCGCCAGCGGCTTCTTGATCGATTCCTGAATGACGCGGGCAAGCGGCCGCGCGCCCATCTGGTCGTCATAGCCGCGCTTGGCGAGCCAGGCATTCGCCTCCGGCGTCAGCGAGATCGTGACGTTGCGATCGGCGAGCTGGGCGTCGAGTTGCAGCACGAACTTCTCGACCACATGCGCGATGATCTCCGGCGTCAGCGGCGCGAACGGAATGACCGCATCGAGCCGGTTGCGGAACTCGGGCGTGAAAAGCCGCTTGATCGCGTCCTCGTCCTCGCCCACGCGCTTGCCGCCGCCGAAGCCGATGGCATTCTTCGCCGCCTCGGAGGCGCCCGCATTGGTCGTCATGATGAGAACGACATTGCGGAAGTCGATCTTCTTGCCGTTATGATCGGTGAGCTTGCCGTGATCCATGACCTGCAACAGGATGTTGAAAAGGTCCGGATGCGCCTTTTCGATCTCGTCGAGCAGCAGCACGCAATGCGGGTGCTGGTCGACGCCATCGGTGAGGAGCCCGCCCTGGTCGAAGCCGACATAGCCGGGCGGCGCGCCGATGAGGCGCGAGACGGTGTGCCGCTCCATATATTCCGACATGTCGAAGCGCAGCATCTCCACGCCCATGATCGAGGCGAGCTGGCGTGCGACCTCGGTCTTGCCGACGCCGGTCGGGCCCGAGAAGAGATAGGCGCCGATGGGCTTTTCCGCTTCGCGCAGGCCCGCGCGAGCAAGCTTGATCGACGCGGCGAGCGCCTCGATCGCATTGTCCTGACCGAAGACGACGCGCTTCAGCTCCACGTCGAGATCGCGCAGCTTCTCCGTATCGGTCTTCGACACGGATTTCGGCGGAATGCGCGCCATGGTCGCGATCACATTCTCGATCTCGGCAACGCCGATGGTCTTCTTGCGGCGCGATTCCGGCAGCAGCATCTGCGAGGCACCTGCCTCGTCGATGACGTCGATCGCCTTGTCCGGCAGCTTGCGGTCGTGCATGTACTTGGCCGAAAGCTCCACCGCCGACTTGATGGCGTCGTTCGTGTAGCGGACCTTGTGGAAGTCCTCGTAATAGGGCTTGAGGCCCTTGAGGATCTTGATCGAGTCCGGCACCGTCGGCTCCGCCACGTCGATCTTCTGGAAGCGGCGGACAAGCGCCCGATCCTTCTCGAAGTGCTGGCGGTATTCCTTGTAGGTGGTCGAGCCGATGCAGCGCAGCGTGCCGCTGGCGAGGGCCGGCTTCAGCAGGTTGGACGCATCCATCGCGCCCCCGCTCGTCGCGCCCGCGCCGATCACCGTGTGGATCTCGTCGATGAACATGATCGCGCCGGGATAGGCCTCAAGCTCCTTGATGACGGCCTTGATGCGCTCCTCGAAATCACCGCGATAACGCGTGCCCGCAAGCAGCGTGCCCATGTCGAGCGAGAAGATCGTCGCGTCGAGCAGCACTTCCGGCACTTCGCCATTGACGATGCGGCGCGCGAGACCTTCCGCGATCGCCGTCTTGCCGACGCCGGGATCGCCCACGAAAAGCGGGTTGTTCTTCGAGCGGCGGCACAAGATCTGGATCGTGCGCTCGACTTCCTTCTCGCGCCCGATCAGCGGGTCGATCTTTCCCTGCCGCGCCTTCTCGTTGAGGTTGATGCAATAGGCGTCGAGCGCCTCGGTCGAGCGCTCCTTGCCCGCGCGCGCCTTATCGCGCGGTTCGCCGTCGCTCTCGCTCGCGCCGCGCACCGGCCGCGCCTCGTTCATTTCCGGACGCTTGGCGATGCCGTGGCTGATGTAGTTCACTGCGTCATAGCGCGTCATGTCCTGCTCCTGCAGGAAATAGGCGGCATGGCTCTCGCGCTCGGCGAACATGGCGACGAGGACATTGGCGCCCGTCACCTCTTCCCGGCCAGATGACTGCACATGGATGACCGCGCGCTGGATGACGCGCTGGAAGCCGGCCGTCGGCTTCGAGTCCTCGCCATCGTCGACGACCAGGCTCGAAAGCTCGTTGTCGATGTAGTTCGTCAGCTGCTGCCTGAGCACGCCGAGATCAACGTTGCAGGCGCGCATGACGGCGGCCGAATCCGGATCGTCCAGCAACGCAAGCAGAAGATGCTCGAGCGTCGCATATTCGTGATTGCGGTCATTGGCGAGTGCCAGTGCCCGATGAAGGCCTTCCTCCAGACTGCGTGAAAATGTCGGCACTTAAGACCTTTCCTTCCGCTGCTCCCAGCCCCGTGACTCAAACCTTACGCTATTCTCGCTCCATTGTGCATTGCAGCGGGTGCTGGTTCTGCCTGGCAAAATCCATCACCTGCGTCACCTTCGTTTCGGCGACCTCATAAGTGTAGAGACCGCAAACGCCCACGCCATGCTGATGGACATGGAGCATGATCCGGGTCGCGTCCTCGCGGCCCTTGTTGAAAAACCGCTCTAGCACATGAATGACGAACTCCATCGGCGTGTAGTCGTCATTCAGCAAAAGCACCTTGTACAAAGAGGGCTTCTTCGTTTTCGGCTTGGTTTTCGTGATGACGCCGGTGGACGTTCCGCTGTCGTCATCCCCTCGCCGCGTGTCGTCAGACATGCCCCATCCTTACAAAGTCACTCACACCGGCCTGCCCTCCGACACCGGCAAGCCGGTTTTCTCAAAGTCCTGACCCGATCTCGCGCCGGAAGAAATCATGTCCCGGCGCTCCTATTACATAGGCGAATCTCGCGGATTTCAAAGCCCGATCGCGGCAATCTCTTCGGCTCGCGCCCGGCCTCGCATAATCCGCCGCGAGGCGGCCGCGCGCGACCGGCTTTCGATCCGGCCGGGGCGGTTCATCGGGCGGCGAGTGCGGCATGCCTTCCGGTGATTCTGGCCAAGTTGCGGGAATCTCGACGTTTTTCGTTCATTTTCGGCAGGCCGGGGATTCACAAATCGCATTCGAGTGGTTACAGTCAGTTTTGGGATGAATTGCGGGCTCGACCCGCTCGCCTGGCAGGGGCGTCTGATACACGGGGTTCAACGGGCATGTTTGCGTTTGCGCTTTCGAATCCGTGGTCGATCGCGAACTCCGCTGAGGGCCGTGCAACAAGGCTCCTTCTTGCCGGACTGCTTGTGCTCGCCTGCCTCATGATCGCCGGTGGCGCCGATGCGCGCACCAAGCACAAGAAGGCAGAGCCCTTCGTTCCGAAATCCGCCGCCTTCGTGATGGACGCCTATACCGGCCGCGTTCTCTACTCGAACAATGCCGACACGCAGTGCTATCCGGCCTCGCTCACCAAGGTCATGACGCTCTATCTGGTTTTCGAGCGCCTGCGCGACGGCCGGCTCAAGCTCGATACGCGCATGCCGGTTTCCGCCCATGCCGCCAATCAGGCGCCCTCGCGCCTTGGCCTGCGCCGCGGCGACACGATCCGCGTCGAGGATGCTATCCTCGGCCTCGTCACCAAATCCGCCAACGATGTCGCCGCCACGGTCGCCGAATATATCGGCGGCACGGAAAAGGACTTCGCCCGCATGATGACGGCGAAGGCGCGCGCGCTCGGCATGGACCGCACCCAGTACATGAACGCCTCGGGCCTGCCTAACAAGGGCCAGCTCACCACCGCCCGCGATCAGGCGACGCTTGCCCGGCGCATCCAGAAGGACTTTCCGCAATATTTCGCCTACTTCTCGACCGAGGAGTTCGAGTGGGACGGCCGCAAGATCCGCAATCACAATCGGCTGCTCGGCAAATATGCGGGCGTGAACGGCCTCAAGACCGGCTACACCGCCGCATCCGGTTTCAACCTGACCACGACGGTGATGCGCGATGACAAGTCGGTCATCGGTGTCGTGCTTGGCGGAACGACGGCGCGCGCGCGCGACGCCCATATGGTCGAGATCCTCGACCGCGCGCTTCCCCGGGCCGTCGCCATGCGGGATGGCGCCGCCACGACGCGCTTCGCTGCCGTCGCCCCGGCGAAGAAGCCGGTCGGCATATCCGATCGGGAGCGCATGGCGCTCGCCTCGCTTGCCTCGACCGACGAGCACGATCCGGATGAGGAATCCTATACGGGCACCGACCGCGTCGCGAGCCTGAGCGCCTCGCCCGCCCCAATCGTCGTTTCCGCGCCTCCGGCCATCAAGCCGGTCGCCGCCCCTGCCCCGGTCGTGGCGAAACCCATCGCCATTCCGGCCGCCGTGGCGCCAGCCGGCACACTCGCCAGTGCCTCGGTCATCGCGATGCCGGCAAAGCCTGAGCCGGTGCGCCTCGCCGCCGTAGAGCCCGCCACGCAGGCCACGCCCATTCTGCCCGCGCCGCGTCCCGCCAGCGCCAACACGAATGCCGGAGCCAGCCGCCCCGCGGCCGCGCCCATCGACAACGCCACCGCCTATGCGCTCGCCGCCCTCAAGAAGGCGGAAGGCCCCGTTCGCCAGGCGGGCCGCCAGCTCGGCAATTTCATCGTGACGCCCGCCCAGGCCAGCGAGGGCTCGCAGGCGACGCAATCGCTCGATCTCCGCCAGACCGTCGCCACGGCCGCGCCGGCGCCGAGCGGCCATGGCTGGACGGCGAGCGATCCGCTCATTCCCGAGGGAAGCTGGGTCATCCAGATCGGCGCCTTCGCCGAGCAGGCCGATGCCGTCGACCGCATCCGCTCGGCCATCAAGGCGGCGCCCGAACTCAACAAGGCCGTGCCGGTCACGATCCCGGTCAAGACCGCGAACAACCGCACGCTCTATCGCTCGCGCTTCGGCGGCTTCGAGGGTGAGAAGGAAGCGCGCAATGCCTGCGGCCGCCTCGCCCGCGAGAGCATTTCCTGCATCGCCATTCCGCCCGCCAACTGGGCGATCCCGCAGGGCGGCGCCTCACACGAGAAATCGCGCGGCTGAACGGCCTGCGCCTTCGCCCGCCCGATGCGGGGCCGGCGGCCTCTCAACCCATAGCGAGCTGACCGTCCATCGGCGCGGCGCTTTCCGCGCGGGCGGCGGGCATCGGCAATTGCAGCACATCGAGCAGCGCGCGCACCTCGGCCCTGGCCGCGACATGCGACATAGACATCTGCGCTTCGACACCCTCCTCCCTGAGATCGAGAAGCGTCAGCCCGGAGGGAAACATCTCGCGGAAAATCACGCGTTCACCAAAGCCGGGCGCAAGGCGGAAGCCGATGCGATCGGCAAGCGACTCAAGCACGCCCTCGACGCGGCGCTTGTTCTTCGCCGCCAGCGAGGAGAGGCGGTTGCGCATCACCACCCAGTCGATCTTGCCGCCATCCGCCATGACGCGTCGCTTGCGGCTTTCCCAAACCATCTCGCTGTAAACGCTCGGGCCCTTGATCTTCCAGCTTTGCGGATCGACGCGGCCAAGAAGATCGAAATCTACAAAACTGTCATTCATCGGCGTGATGAGCGTGTCGGCCACCGCATGGCCGAGGCGGGACAGAAAGGTGTCGCTGCCGGGGCAATCAATGACGACGAAATCATTGGCGAGCGCCAGGCGCGCAAAATTCGTCTCGAAGGCCTCGCGCTCGGCTGCCTGCGCCTCGCTCACCGAATCGGCGTCCGAACGCGCAATGACCACATGATCCGGCATGACGAGATTGACGCGGTTCGCCTCCGCCCAGGCCTTGCGGTTCTCGACATAGCGCGTCAGCGAACGCTGGCGCCCGTCGAGATCCATCGAGCCGACCCGCGCGCCCTCATGCAGAAGCAGGGCAATGAGGTGCATGGCGCTCGTGGTCTTGCCTGAACCGCCCTTTTCATTTCCAAGCACCACGATATGAGCGGATTTCCGCTCCTGCCCGGTATCAGTCATATCCCCAGAACCCCGTCATTTGAGCCCGTCAGCGAGTGTCCGTTCGCCTCCGCCGCCCGTCAACCGCCACCATCGAGGCGATTCCCGATCAGACCCTTCTGGGAAACCGATTAGCAGCATTCGCAAAATACGACACGACTATTTCAACAATCCTGATGAAAAGCGGCCTGAATGGGTGCAGACTTTTTCACACGGGGAGTCCACGCGGTTTTCTTTGAAGGGGGGCCGCCTTCGCCATGTCGCTTATCAGCCAAAAAAGTCACGAGGAATGCATGGCCCCACGGTGAAAGCCGGAGGGGCCGAACGGCTGCGCGTCGTCTTCCCATTCTGTGATCGAACATCGGCCCGGCCGGGTCAGATGATGAAACGCAACAGGATTCATGAGGGGAAGATGGCCACGGACAAGCAACCGCCAGGCTCTGGCGACATATCGGAAGACATCAAGGTTCTGCACAGCATGGGCTATGCCCAGGAACTGCTGCGCAGCATGGGAACATTCTCGAATTTCGCGATTTCCTTTTCGATCATCTGCATTCTCTCGGGCGGCATCAATTCGCTCGCCCAGGCCACATCCGGTTCGGGCGGCATCGGCATCGGCATAGGCTGGCCGCTCGGTTGCGCGGTCTCCGGCGTCTTCGCCATCGCCATGGCGCAGATCAGTTCCGCCTACCCGACCGCCGGCGGGCTCTATCACTGGGGATCGCTGCTCGGCAACCGCTTCACGGGTTGGGTGACCGCCTGGTTCAACCTTCTCGGCCTCGTCACCGTGCTCGGCGCGATCAATGCCGGAACCTGGACGTTCTTCATCGGCGCCTTCGGCACCTCACTCGGCATCGAGAACACGCTGACGAACCAGACGATCTTCCTCGGCATCATCACCGGCGGAATGGCGCTCATCAATCACTACGGCATCGGCCTCACGGCGAAGCTCACCGACTTCTCGGGCTATCTGATCTTCGCGACCGCCGTCGTGCTCGCCGTGGTCTGCCTCGTCTTCGCGCCGTCATGGGAGTTCGCGCGGCTCTTCACGTTCCATAACTATTCGGGCGACGCGGGCGGCGGCGTGTGGCCGCAAGTCTCGAATAGCTGGGTCTTCCTGCTCGGCCTCCTGCTGCCGATCTACACGATCACCGGCTATGACGCCTCGGCCCATACGTCGGAGGAAACCGTCCGTGCCGCCCATTCCGTGCCGCGCGGCATGGTGCGCTCCGTCATCTGGTCGACCGTCTTCGGCTACATCATGCTGTGCTCCTTCGTGCTCATGATCCCCGACATGGACGAGGCGGCAAAGCAGGGCTGGAACGTCTTCTTCTGGGCGATGGATGCCCGCGTTCCCGGCGGGCTCAAGGAGGCGCTCTACCTTGCCATCTTCGTCTCGCAGCTTCTCTGCGGCCTGGCGACGGTGACATCGGCCTCGCGCATGATCTTCGCCTTCTCGCGCGACGGCGGCCTGCCCTTCTCCAAGGTGCTTGCTAAAGTCTCGCCCAGATACCGCACGCCAGTGGCCGCCATCTGGACCGGCGCGACATCAGCCTTCCTTTTCGTCTGGGGCGCGTCGCTAGTCTCGATCGCCGGCACATCGGCTTATGCGATCGTGGTTTCCTGCACGGTCATTTTCCTGTTCTTCTCCTTCGTGATCCCGATCACGCTCGGGCTCTTCACTTACGGAACCTCGAAATGGCCGAAGATGGGTCCATGGAATATCGGCCGCGGGGCCTACTCGCTCGTCGCTATCCTCTCGATCATCTCGATGGTGCTCATCTTCACCATCGGCGTGCAGCCGCCGAACGATTGGGCGCTCGACATCACCGTCGGCTTCCTCATCGTCACGGCCGTCGTCTGGGTAGTGTTCGAGAACAGGCGCTTCCAGGGTCCGCCCACCGGCGAACTCGCCGCCGAACGTCTGGCGAATATCCGCGCGGCGGAAGCCGCCGTGGGCGAAACGACGCGCGTCTGATTTCCCGCGCTTGAACCATCATGATGGAGCGTCAGGCCCTGTTGCCTGACGCTCCGGCGGTTCGCGAACCGCCCAGCAGGAACAATGGAGTCCATTCGATGCCACAGCCCGCCTCCGGGAAACTCACTCTCGATCAGCTTTCCGATCTCGCCAGCGCCGGCCATATCGACACCGTCATCATGGCCATGCCCGACATGCAGGGCCGCCTCGTCGGCAAGCGCATGCAGGCCGGCTATTTTCTCGACACCGCCGTCCACGAAACGCATGCCTGCAACTATCTTCTCACCGTCGATGCCGATATGGAGCCCGTGCCCGGCTACAAGGCGGCGAGCTGGGAAAAGGGCTATGGCGATTTCGTGCTGAAGCCCGATCTCGGCACGCTGCGCCGCATTCCCTGGCTGCCGGGAACCGCGCTCGTGCTCTGCGACACGCTCGATCATCACGGCGAGGACATTCCCCATGCGCCGCGCGCCATTCTGAAACAGCAGCTCAAACGCCTCGCGAAAGCGAAAATGACGGCCATGACGGCATCGGAGCTTGAGTTCTATCTCTTCGACGACAGCTACGAGGCGGTGCATGAGAAGAACTATCGCGGCCTCAAGACCGCGAACTGGTACATCGAGGATTACCACATCCTCGGCACGACCAAGGAAGAAGGCATCATGCGCGCCATCCGCAACGGGCTCGAAGGCGCGGGCGTGCCGGTCGAGAACTCGAAGGGCGAATGGGGCCCCGGGCAGGAGGAAATCAACATCCGCTATGCCGAGGCGCTCGAAATGGCGGATCGCCACACCATCCTCAAGAACGGCATCAAGGAGATCGCGCATCTTCACGGCAAGGCGATCACCTTCATGGCCAAGTGGAACTATGCGCTGGCAGGCTCCTCCTGCCATATCCATCTGTCGTTCTGGGACGACAAGAACAAGAAGGCGCTCTTTCACGACGAGAAGAGCAAGCTCTACGGTCTCTCCGCGCTCGGCCAGCAGTTCCTAGCGGGCCAGCTAAAACATGCACGAGAGATGACCTATTTCCTCGCGCCGAACATCAATTCCTACAAGCGCTTCGTTCAGGGCACCTTCGCCCCGACCAATGTCGTCTGGTCGAACGACAACCGGACGGCCGGCTTCCGCCTCTGTGGCCATGGCAAGAGCCTGCGCGTCGAATGCCGCATCGGCGGCGCCGACCTCAATCCCTATCTCGCCTATGCCGCCCTCATCGCCGCCGGGCTCGCCGGTATCGAGGGCAAGCTCGCCCTCGAACCCGAGTTCAAGGGCGACGCCTATGCGGGCACCGGCATTCCTTCGCTGCCAAGGACGCTCCGCGACGCGCTGACCGAGCTCGAGAAATCCGATACGCTACGGGCCGCGCTTGGCGACGAGGTGATCGAGCACTACCTCCATACGGGCCGCTGGGAGCAGTTCGAGTACGACCGTCGCGTGACGGACTGGGAAGTCATGAGAGGATTCGAGCGCGGATAAATGAGCGATACATTGAAAGTCGTCTCCCCGGTCGACGGGAGCATCTATGCCGAACGCACCCTGGCCACATGGCGCGAGGTCGACGGGGCACTGAGCGAGGCTGAACAGGCGCAGGCCGCATGGAAGCGCGTGCCGCTCCATGAAAGGGCGGCGCTCTGCCTTCGCTTCGTCGAGGCTTTCGTTTCGATGAAGGACGAGATCGTTCCCGAACTCGCCTGGCAGATGGGCCGCCCCGTCGCGTTCGGCGCGGGCGAGGTGCGCGGCTTCGAGGAACGCGCGCGCTACATGGTCGCCATCGCGCCCGAGGCGCTCGCCGACATCGATGTCGGCCCCAAGGAAGGCTTCAACCGCTGGCTGCGGCGTGAGCCCTTGGGCGTCGTGCTCGCCATCGCGGCCTGGAACTATCCCTATCTCATCTCCGTGAACTCCGTCGTTCCCGCCCTCATGGCCGGAAACGCCGTGATCCTGAAACATTCCGGCCAGACGCCGCTCTGCGCGGAGCGTTTCCAGCGCGCCTTCGAGATGGCGGGCGCGCCGGACGGGCTTTTCCAGATCCTCCATATGAGCCACGAGACGACCGAACGCGCGATCGGCGACAGCCGCGTCGATTACGTCGCCTTCACCGGCTCGGTCGCAGGCGGCCATGCCGTCGTCAAGGCCGCATCCGGTCGCTTCATCGGCATCGGGCTCGAACTCGGAGGCAAGGACCCTGCCTATGTCCGGCCCGACGCGAACCTGCCCTTCGCCATCGAGAACATCGTCGATGGCGCCTATTTCAACTCTGGCCAATCCTGCTGCGGCAAGGAGCGCCTCTACGTTCATGCCGATGTCTATGACGAATTCGTCGACGGTTTCGTCGAACTGACGAAGAAATACCGGCTCGGCAATCCGCTCGATACCGAAACCACGATCGGGCCCATGGTGCGCACCTCCGCCGCCTCATTCGTCCGTGGACAGATCGAAAGCGCCGTGCGCGGTGGCGCCCGGGCCCTCATCGACGAGAAACTCTTTCCCGCTTCGAAGCCCGGCACACCCTATCTCGCGCCGCAGGTTCTCGTCGACGTCAATCACCAGATGGATGTGATGCGCGAGGAAACATTCGGCCCCGTCATAGGCATCATGAAGGTCGGCTCCGACGAGGAGGCGGTCGGGCTCATGAACGACAGTCCCTATGGGCTCACCGCCTCGGTCTGGACCGAAGACGAGGACGCCGCCATCGCCATCGGCGACAGCATCGAAACGGGCACCTTCTTCATGAACCGCTGCGACTATCTCGATCCGGCGCTCGCCTGGACGGGCGTGAAGGATACGGGCCGCGGCTGCACGCTTTCGCGCATCGGCTACGAGTACCTCACACGGCCGAAGAGCTATCACCTGCGGACAAAAACCAAATGATCGACAAGTACCCATCGCTTTCCGCCAACTGGAACTATCCGACCAAGGTCCGCTTCGGCCCCGGCCGCATCGCGGAACTCGCCGAGACCTGCCGTGCCGCCGGCATCTCGCGCCCCCTCCTCGTCACCGATCCGGGGCTGAAGCCGCTCCCCATGATCATCGAGGCGCTGCACGCGCTCGAACATGGCGGCCTGCCGAGCGCGCTCTTCGCCGATGTGCGTCCGAACCCCACCGGCGCCGATGTGGAGGCGGGCCTCAAATGCTTTCGCAACGGCCATCATGACGGCGTGATCGTCTATGGCGGCGGAAGCGCCATGGATGCGGGCAAGGCAATCGCCTTCATGTCCGGCCAGGCGCGGCCCATGTGGGACTACGAAGACCGCGAGGACTGGTGGACGCGGGCCGATCCGAAGGGCATCGCGCCGGTTGTCGCCGTGCCTACGACGGCGGGCACAGGCTCCGAGGTCGGTCGCGCCGCCGTCATCACCGACGAGCGCGACCACACGAAGAAGATCATCTTCCACCCGAAGATGCAGCCGGTGGAGGTCATCGCCGATCCCGAACTCACGGTGAACCTTCCGGCGCATATCACGGCGGCGACGGGCATGGATGCGCTCTCGCATAATCTCGAAGCCTTCTGCTCGCCCTTCTGGCATCCCATGGCGCAGGGCATCGCGCTCGAAGGAATGCGGCTCGTGAAGGAATGGCTTCCCGTCGCCGTGAAGCAGGGAAGCAATATCGAGGCGCGCTCCTACATGCTCGCCGCATCTTCGATGGGCGCGACGGCTTTCCAGAAGGGGCTCGGCGCGATGCACTCGATGAGCCATCCCTGCTCCTCGCTGCGCGGCACACATCACGGCCTTACCAACGCGGTCGTCATGCCCTATGTGCTGATCCACAACAAATCCGCCATCGAGGAAAAGCTCGCGGCGGCGGCCCGCTATCTCGGCCTTGTGGACCAGAGCTTCAACGGCTTCGTCGATTGGGTGCTGCGGCTGCGCGAGGACATCGCCATTCCGCACACGCTGAAGGACATCGGCGTCGGCCTCGACGTCATTCCCGAAGCGGCACCCATGGCGCTCGCCGACCCTTCGACCGGCGGCAACCCGCTACCAATGACGGTGGGCGACTACGAAGCGCTCTATCAGAACGCCATCGAGGGGCGGCTCATCTGAACTACTCCGGATGTCCCGGCACCCACGCGCCATTATTGTCGTGATGGCCGGGCACCCAGCCTTGCGTCTTCGCGCCGGGTGCCGCTGGCGCGGGCGGCGGCCCTTCGCTCTTGCGCGTCGGCACGAAGCCGTAACGGCTCCAATGGCCGGGCACGACACGGCTCGGCGCCTCCACTCCGGGCGTCTTGAATACCGGCGCTTTCGATTGCGGCGCGTTGAGCGGCGGCGGCGGGGTTGGCGTTGCCGGTTCCCATGGAAATCCGGCTGCGCGGGCAGGTCCCGCCACGGCTGAACAAGCCGCAACGGCGATGGCGGCGCCGAGAGCGATGATGACCTTCCTGTCCATGAGCCTCATATGGGAGATGCTGCGCGCCATCGCCAGTGCGCGTTGAGCGCGCTGCCCCGATCCGATAAGGTCCGCCGCGGAATTACGGAGAGACGCCCGGAGAGACGCCATGACGATCGACAGAACCAGCTATTCCCTGCCCGTCGCGCGCACCGTCGCGGATCTCCGCGCCGAAATCGCCGCATGGCGCAAGGCGGGACTGAAGATCGCTCTCGTCCCCACCATGGGCGCGCTGCATGAAGGGCACCTCTCGCTCGTCGACCTCGCCAGGACGAAGGCCGACCGCGTCATCGTCTCCATCTTCGTCAATCCGACGCAGTTCGCGCCGCATGAAGACCTCGACGCCTATCCGCGCACCGAGAAGGCCGACGCGGAAAGGCTCGCAGGCCGCGCCGACCTCATCTTCGCGCCTTCCGCCGCCGAGATGTACCCGACGGGCTTCTCGACCAAAGTATCGGTGGCAGGCGTTTCCGAACCGCTCGAAGGCCAGTTCCGCCCGACCCATTTCGCAGGCGTCGCCACTGTCGTCTCGAAGCTCCTCCTCCAGTCGCTTCCCGACATCGCCTGCTTCGGCGAGAAGGACTGGCAGCAGCTTCAGGTGATCCGCCGCATGGTCGCCGACCTCGACATTCCGGTCGAAATCGTCGGCGGCGCCATCATGCGCGAGGCGGACGGCCTCGCCATGTCGTCACGCAACGTCTATCTCTCGTCGGAGGAGCGCAAGGCCGCGGGCCAGCTCAACGTGATCCTGCGCGAGACGGCGGAGAAGATCGCGAAAGGCGCGATCATTCCCGACGCGACGCGCGAAGGCGCGGACCGCATCCGCGCGCTTGGCTTCGACCATATCGATTATCTCGAAGTGCGCGACGCATCCTCGCTCGCATCGTTCCCGAGTGGCCGCGTCACCGCGCCTGCGCGCATCCTCGTCGCGGCCAAGATCGGCCGTACGCGGCTCATCGACAACATGCCGGTCTAGAGCAGGCCCAGTTCCTCGAGTTCCCGCCGCATCGCTTCGGGCATCTCGTCCGACTCGTCGCCCTCACTGCTTTTCACATCGGCGGGCGCGTCGGCAGCTGGCAGATAGCGCCAGCCCTGAAAGGGCCGCCTTTCGCGGCGGCGCGTCAGCACGATCTCGGGATCGAGAACAAGACGGCAGCGCTTCACGCCCTCCCCGTCGACAAAAGGCTCGATGCCGAGAAGCCGCTGGCGGCAGCGGATGAAGCCCTTCATCACCCAATAGAGCGAACCGCCGTCGAGCAGTTCGTCCGCGCGGGTCGGCACCATGCGCGTGACATGCGCGAGCACTTGCGGCTCCTTGCGCCTGCGCTTTTCGGCAAGCCGCTCCTGCTGCCAGCTCCGCAAATCCTCGACGTCGTCAGCGCCGACACAAAGCTTGATCAGATGAAGCGTCACGCCCAATCACTCCCGCGATTGGAAGCCATCAGGCTCCCTGGAACATCTCGACCGCGAGCGCTGTCGCCTCGCCGCCGCCGATGCAGAGCGAGGCCACGCCGCGCTTGCCGCCCTTCTGCTTCAACGCATTGAGAAGCGTCACAACGATGCGCGCGCCCGATGCGCCGATCGGATGGCCGAGCGCGCAGGCGCCGCCATAGACATTCATGTTGTCATGGGCAAGGCCAAGCTCGTGCATCGCCGCCATGGCGACGACGGCAAAAGCCTCGTTGATCTCATAGAGATCGACATCGCCGCTCGTCCAACCCGTCCGCTCAAGGAGCTTGTTGATCGCGCCGACGGGCGCGGTGGTGAACCATGCGGGCGCCTGCGCATGCGCCGCATGGCCACGGATCGCGGCGATGGGCTGAAGCCCGCGCCTCTCCGCTTCCGAAAGGCGCATCATCACCAGCGCCGCCGCGCCGTCTGAGATCGAACTCGAATTCGCCGCAGTCACCGAACCGTCCTTTGCGAAGGCGGGCTTCAGCGTCGGTATCTTCGCGGGATCGGCCTTGAGCGGCTGTTCGTCCTCGGTGATCTCGACCTCGCCCTTCCTGCCCTTCACCGACACGGGCACGATTTCAGGAGCGAAGCTCCCATTGGCAATCGCGTCTTTCGCGCGCGCAAGCGAGGCCGTCGCATAGGCATCCTGCGCCTCGCGCGAGAACTGATAGTGCCGCGCCGTTTCCTCGGCATAAGTCCCCATGAGCCGGCCTTCATAGGCATCCTCCAGCCCGTCGAGGAACATGTGGTCCTTGACCTCGCCATGGCCGAGGCGATAGCCGCCGCGCGCCCTGGTGAGGAGATATGGCGCGTTGGTCATGCTCTCCATGCCGCCCGCCACGATGACATCGCCATGACCGAGCGCCAGCGCATCCGCGCCGAGCATGATCGCCTTCATGCCCGATCCGCAAACCTTGCTCACCGTGGTGCAGGGCGTCGACTGATCGAGCCCGCCAAGCAGCGCCGCCTGCCGCGCCGGGGCCTGCTTCGCGCCCGCGCTGAGCACGCAGCCCATCAGCACCTCGTCGACGGAGCCGGATGGAAGCCCCGCCCTCTCGACCGCCGCCCGAACGGCGATGGCCCCAAGCTCCGGCCCGCTCAGGCTCGCAAGATCGCCCTGGAATCCTCCCATCGGCGTTCGCGCGGCGCTGACGATGACAACAGGATCGGCGGCATGAGCTGATTTGGCCATTTTATCCTCGGGGCTAAGATGCGGAACCAAAATGGGCTGGGTGGGGATTCGCAACCTAGCTCAAAACAAAGGGATGGGGGAGCTTCGCGTGAATTTTCTGCATGATATGGACTGGGTGCTGCCGCTGCGAAGCGACGCGGCGACGCATCTTGCCAATGCCTTCACCTGGCTTGGCTACACCAATTTCTTTCTGATCGCCCTGCCGCTCGCCTACTGGCTCTGGGATCGCGAGCGCGCCACGCGCCTTACCATCCTCATCGCCATCACGGCGGTCATCAATGGCTGGCTGAAGGACCTCTGGCAGGACCCACGCCCGGACGAGAAATACTGGCTCGACGAGCGCGTCACGGGCTCCTATGGCCGCCCCAGCGGCCATGCGCAGGTCGCGGCGGCCATGTGGCTCTGGCTCGCCTATGAGCTGCGCCGCCCCTGGGCATGGGGCGCAGCGCTCGTCATCGTCGCTGGCGTCAGCCTGAGCCGCCTCTATCTCGGCGTGCATGATCCCGACGACGTGCTGACCGGCATCGGGCTCGGCCTTGCCGGCATTTTCATCTTCGCCTGGCTCTTGTCGCCGACCTTCGACGTCGCGCGCAGATGGCCGGCCGCGCTCCACCTCGCGATCATCGCGCTTGCGGCCGTGGTGCTGTTCTACACATGGCCGAATGGAGAAAAGCCAGACGCGACGCTCACCGTCCTCGCCCTCCTCTTCGGCTGGGTAGCAGGCGCGGACATGGATCGGCGGCTTGCACCCGAGGCGCCCGTTCTGCCCGCCTGGTGGCTGCGCATCGTCATGGGCGTCGCCGGTGTCGTCGCGCTCTTCCTGCTGCGCGACGCGCTCATGAAGGCCGCCGCAACGCTCGCGCTCGACGCCAGCATCGCCGGCTATGGCATCGGAGCCTTCCTGGGCTTCTACATGACCGCCATCGCGCCAATGGCCTTCAGGCTCGTCAGGCTGGTCAAATAGCGAAACGGGGCGCGGGCGGCAGCCGCCGCCTGCGCCCTCCGCCTAGCGCTTCTCGATGACGAGGCTCTGCACGGCGCGGCCGAAATAGCCCTGCTCATCGGCAAGGCGGCCCGCCGCGATGCCGACGCCATCCGTCCCAAGCCATGTCTCGGCGTCGAGCAGTATCCACTCGCCCACCGGCATTCGCGCGAGGTTGATCGACAGATCGCCGTTGAGGAAGGTCCAGCTCCGGTCGAGCACGGACGAAACGCCGTTGCAGAAATCGGAGACGGCGGCCGCGCGCATCAGCGCCGAATTGCCCTCCCCCTCGACGACCGGTCGGTTGAGCCGGAACCAGCAGGCCGCCGGCCCGCCCGCGCCGAGAAGGCCGAAACTGCCTCGGGCATTCCTGACATCGAGCCCGGAGATGAAGCCGCTGCTCATGCGAACCGCCTCGTCGATGGGCGGCGATTGCAAAGGCCCCGGCACGTTCACGGGCTGATCGGTCAGTCCGGAAAGTTCCGCATAGTCGCCCGCGCGAATCTTGAGCGCGCTTGCCCGCACGACCTCCTTGCCGCCCGCCAGAAGGCTCGCCGCGCAAAGCTGGATCTTGCGCCCCTCGCGCACGACTTCCGTCCGCACCTCGAGATCGCCGAGCGGAACCGGGCGCAACAGATCGAAGGTGAGCCGCGCCACCTGCATGGGCACGGCGGCCGGGATGCGCTCGATCGCCCAGGCGAGAAGCGACGACGGCGCGCCCCCATGCTGCATCGAAGGGTCCCATGGGCCCGCGGCATGAGTGCGCGCATGCGCAATCGCGCCATCAACCTTGAAAACAGATTCCATGGGATTAGGCCGTTTCGTTGAAGAGTTCGCGGCCGATCAGCATACGGCGGATTTCGCTCGTGCCCGCACCGATTTCATAGAGCTTCGCATCGCGCAGCAGGCGGCCCGTTGGATAATCGTTGATGTAACCGTTGCCGCCCAGCGTCTGGATCGCCTCGAGCGCCATCCATGTCGCCTTCTCGGCCGCATAAAGGATCGCGCCCGCGGCGTCCTTTCGCGTCGTCTGGCCGCGGTCGCAGGCTTTCGCCACGGCATAGACATAGGCGCGGCAGGCATTCATCGTCGAATACATGTCGGCAAGCTTGCCCTGCATGAGCTGGAACGTGCCGATGGGCTCTCCGAACTGCTTGCGCTCATGCACATAGGGCACGACCACATCCATGCAGGCCTGCATGATGCCGAGCGGCCCGGCGGCGAGCACGGCGCGCTCATAGTCGAGGCCCGACATCAGCACGCGCACGCCTTCATTGACCTTGCCGAGAATGTTCTCCTCCGGCACCTCGCAATCCTCGAAGACGAGTTCGGCCGTGTTCGAGCCGCGCATGCCGAGCTTGTCGAGCTTCTGCGCAGGCGAGAAGCCCTTGAACGACTTCTCGATGATGAAGGGCGTGATGCCCTTCGGCCCCGCAGTGGGATCGGTCTTCGCATAGACGATCAGCGTCTCCGCGTCAGGACCGTTGGTGATCCACATCTTGTTGCCGTTGAGAATGTAGCGGTCGCCCTTCTTCTCGGCCTTGAGCCGCATGGAGACGACGTCTGACCCCGCGCCCGGCTCCGACATGGCGAGCGCGCCGACATGCTCGCCCGAAATGAGCTTCGGCAGATATCTGCGCTTCTGCGCTTCGGTGCCCCAGCGGCGAAGCTGGTTCACGCAGAGATTGGAGTGCGCGCCATAGGAAAGACCGACGCTCGCCGAACCGCGGCTGATTTCCTCCATCGCGACGACATGCTCGAGATAGCCGAGCCCCGCGCCGCCGAACTCTTCCTCGACCGTGATGCCGAGCAGGCCGAGATTTCCAAGCTCGGGCCAGAGGTCGCGCGGAAAGCTGTTGGTGCGGTCGATCTCGGCGGCGCGCGGCGCGATCCTGTCGGCGGTGAAGGAGCGCACCGTGTTGCGGATCATGTCGGCCGTTTCGCCGAGATCGAAATCGAGTGACTGGAAATCATTGGCAACCATGTCGAACGCTTCTCTTGTTATTTGTCAGGCGAATAGATGTCGACGACATCGGACTGAGTGAAGACCGTATAGACGCCAGCGCCGGGGCTGCCGCCGATAACGAAAAGCCGGCCATGCGCAACGGCGGCAACCGCCGCATGGCGCGGCGTCGGCAGCGGCGCCGCGCGGCCCCATGCGCCACCTTTCGCATCTAGCACGAAATGATCGGCATAGCTGCGCGGCGGCGAAAGGCTCTCGCCGCCCGTGACATGTATCCGGCCATCGAGAACGGCAGCCACATGCCCCTCGCGCGGCGAGGGCAATGCAGGGCCCGGCCGCCATGTCTGCCGCGCCGTATCGAAAATGTCGACGCGCGGCGTGGCCGCTTTGCCCTCGTGCCCGCCGATCACATAAATCTCGTCTCCGATGACGGCGAGCGCAAGGTCCGAACGGGGCGCAGGCATGGACGCCGCCGCGACGGCCCAGCGTTCGGTCTCCGGCGAATAGACGAAGACGCGGCCAGCGTCGGGCCCCTTGCCGCCGATCGCATAGAGTTTGCCGCCCGCTGCAGCGAGCCCCAGCGCCACGCGGCTCGACGGCATCGGCGCGCCGCTGATCCATGTGCCGACCGCCGGATCGAAAATCCAGAGATTGTCGCTCTCCTCCTCGATCCGCTCGTCGCGCGTGCCGCGAGCGGAATAACCGCCCGCCACATAGATCTTGCCGCCGCTGACCGCGATGCCGAATTGCTGAAGGCCGACGGGCAAGGCCGCCGCCGCCCGCCATATGTCGCCGACCGTGTCGTAGATTTCAGTCATGGAGCGCGGCCCCGAAATGCCGCCGCCGCCGATCACATAGAGATCGTCGCCCAGAAGCGCCGCACCAGCATAGGCGCGCGCCGTCGTCATGGGCGTGCCGTCCCGCCAGCCCTCCGCCGCCGCGCCGCCCGGCAGCAGGGCCGTGGCAGCCGCAATCAGGACTGCGCCGATCATCGCCAGGAGACGGCTGCGCGAATCGGGCTCACTCATTTTGTCCTCGAAGAATCTTCAGGAAACCTGCCGGAAGGAATATTCAGCCGGAGTGTGCTCGATTTACCGGCATATCGCCAGCGGGCGAATGCCCCGCATGGGCCAGCCGGAAGCGCCTGAACAAATGAACCTGCGCAAATGAAAAAGCCGGCTGCCCGAGGGGCCAGCCGGCTTTTCATCATTCGTAGCTTACTTCATTCCCTGGACATGGTGCGGTCGAGAAGACTCGAACTTCCACGGGTTGCCCCACAGCGACCTCAACGCTGCGCGTCTACCAATTCCGCCACGACCGCGCATGTCTCAAGGACGCGCCGATGTAACAAATCCCTCACCGGACCTCAAGCTGCAAATTCATGTTTCGGCACGGGAATCTGTTTCAGGCTCAAATTCCGTCGCCATCCGTGTTGACCGGAAGGTGAATTCCGCACTCGTCCTTGTCGCGGCCAGCCCAGCGCCCGTCGCGATAGCTGCCGCCTTCGGGCACCCGCTCGGTGCAGGGCATGCAACCGATGGAGAGATAGCCGTCCTTCACCAGCGGATGGCGCGGCAGCCGGTGCGCGTCCGTGTAGCGCTCAAGTTCCTCCTGCCCCCAGAAGCTGAGCGGATTGATCTTGAAGCGCGTGCCAGTGGCGCTGCCGGGCTCGCCCGTGCCGCGAACGGCCTCCTCCTCGATCGGCTCCATGCTCGCCCGCGCATTCGTCTGGAAGCGCTTGCGGCCCGTGATCGACGCCTCGAAGCCCTTCAGGGCGCGTTCGAGCGGCAGAACCTTGCGGATGAAGCAGCAGGCATCGGGATCGGAGTTCCAAAGTCCGCCATTGGGATCCTGGCGGGCGAGATCGCCCGGATGAGGGCCAGCCGCGCGTATGTCGGTGAGGCCGAGCCGCTCCTGCAGCCGGTCGCGATAGCGCAGCGTCTCCCCGAAGAGCTTGCCCGTATTGAGGAAGATGACCGGCGTCGTCGGGTCGATCTCCGCCACCATATGCAGCAGCACGACCGATTCCGCACCGAAGGACGAAACGACCGCGATCTTGCCCGCAAATTCGGTCTTGATCATCGCTTCGAGAAGAGCCTGGCCCGAAAGCCCCGCATAAAGCTCGCGCAAGCGCCCGAGCCGGGGCGAAAGCCGGGCATCGGTGTCCATTACCGCCGCGCGCGCCTCATGGTTGATCTGAACGATAGTCATGGGAGCCAGCCTTCTTCCCTGATATACGCCTCGGTCCGCTGCCCGATCTCTGCAAGGCCGAGCCCTTCGGCCCGCCAGCCCTCCCGCCTTTCGGCGAGTTTTTCGATTCGTCCGGACCATTCCGGCCCGAACAACCCTTCCAGGTGCCGCCTGAGGCGCCTTGCGAGGCCGGGTGAGCGGCCTCCGGTCGAAACCGTCAGGAGGAGATCGCCCCGCCTGACAACGGAAGGGACGTGGAAGTCGCACAGCGCCTTCCTGTCCTCCGTATTCACGAATCGCCCCAGCCTGCGGGCCGTGGCGGCAAACCCTGCCGCTTCCTCGTCCGCAAGCCCGGCGATGAACACGAGCCCTGCGGCCCCCAGCGCCTCCGCGGAGGGCCGGGCGCCCATGAGCCTGTCACCGGCGCGCGCCCTGAGGTCCGCTCCCGGCGCGGCCGAATAAACCGCCACGGACGAGGCCCCGGCTGCGTCCAGAAGCTCCAGCCGCTTCAACGCGGCCTCGCCCTCGCCGATGAGCACGACATGAAGCGCGCCGACATCGAGCACGATTGGAAGCATCTGATCTCCTGACGGGGACTGTGGAGGCGGTGGACACACTGCCTCGACGGCACGCCTGATCGAATTTCCATAGAAATAAGCCAAGCGGCCGAATAGTTCAATATCTTCTCGTATTATATATATTTATACAAAACAGAATCGTATAAATACAAAAAAGGGCCCGCGAAGGGCCCTGTTCCGCTGATTGCCGGGTAGGTTCAGTTGGTCAGCGTCGAGGTAATGGAGATGGCAATCTTCTCCCCTTGCACGATAATCTCGCCACGCGCGATCGGCACGTTGTTGGCGAGGAGCCAGACCTCGTCCTCATGGCCGGCGTTGAGTTCGATGACGGCGCCGCGGCCCATCTTCAGCAGTTGCTGGATCGGCAGGCTCGTCCGCCCCAGGACGACCGAGATTTCGACAAAGACGTTATTGACGGCATTCATGCCCGCCCCCACCTGGCCTCACGCGGCTTCAACTCTTGAGAAAGGTCGCATGTTAGAGTTACGCCATGGTTAAGAACGCAATGCACGAGGCCGCCGCGCCTGCCCGGCCGACCGCCCGCCCCGTCGAATGGCGCATCTCGGATGCGCCCGTCCCCTATGAGGCCGCCGTGGCGGAAATGGAGGCGCGTGCCGCCGCCATCGCCGAAGGCGAGGCGCCGGAACTCGTCTGGCTGCTCGAACACCCCCCGCTCTATACGGCAGGCACGAGCGCCGATGAAAAGGACCTCCTCGCGCCCGATCGCTTCCCGGTCTATCGCACCGGGCGCGGCGGGCAATACACCTATCACGGGCCCGGGCAGCGCGTGGCCTATGTCATGCTCGACCTGAAACGCCGCACGCCCGACGTGCGCAAATTCGTGGGCGATCTCGAAGCGTGGCTGATCGCGACGCTTGCGCAGTTCAACGTGAAGGGCGAATTGCGCGAGGGCCGCGTCGGCGTCTGGGTGCGCCGCCCCGACAAGGGGCCGGGCCGCGAGGACAAGATCGCGGCCATCGGCGTGCGGATCAGGAAATGGGTGACGTTCCACGGGATCAGCCTCAACGTCGATCCGGACCTCGATCACTTCTCGGGCATCGTTCCCTGCGGCATCAGCCAGTATGGCGTGACGAGCCTCGCCGATCTCGGCATCACCGCCAGCATGAGCGACGTCGACATGGCGCTGCGCGCGACATTCGACGACATCTTCGCCACGCCGCGCTAGAGCGTGCGCGCGCGCCCTGCGAGCACCAGCGCGCCGACGCCGAAGGTCACGGCCGCCAGCCAGACGAAGCCGCCAAAGGCCGGAAGCGAGATGCCGATCCAGAGGAGGAGCGTCGCGAGCGCGACGCCGATGATGAGCCGCGCCGATCCCTTGTCGGCAAGCGTCATCCTGCCCGAGAGAAGCGCGCCGAGCACCATGATCGCGACCACGAGCCCTGCCAGCACGCCGAGCGGCCAGAGCAGAATGACGATGAAGGCAAGCGGCAGGCCGACAATGGTAACGGCGGAAATGATGGCGAGTATGGGCGTGCCGATCAGCCAGATGAGCCCGATGAGAAAGGCAAGCGCCGGCTGAGCGGACGCGGCCTCGCGCAATCTGAGCGCCGAGGCTGGCGCAGCCAGCGCGACGACACCAGCGATGAAGCCGAAGAGAATGGCCCCCGGCCAGGAAAGCCTGTAGCCGGGCATCCTCCAGCGATCGGGCCGTTCGACGAAATAGGGCCGATAATGCTCGCCCTTCATCGTCTCGTCCCAGACCTTCGAGCGCATATTGCCGGCGATGCGCGCGCCCGCGTCGATCTCGGCGGGCATGGCCGCGTAGTAGTTCACATTGCCGTCGATGCGCGCATCGGGCCCGAAGGCGATACGCACGCCATAGAAGCTCACATCGCCCTTCACATGGCCGTTGATGAGCGCATCCTGCGCACGGATCGAAAGCTCGCCGCCGATCTCGCCTTCGACGGCGACACGGCGCGCGGCGATCCACACATCCCTTTTGATATTGGTTTCCCGGCCGAGAGAGACGATCTCGCCCGTTGCCGTCAGCGAGCCCGCCACCTCGCGGGTGACGCTGATGTCGCGCCCGGCGAGAAACAGCGTGTCGTCAACCTGCCATTCGACGCCGCCCTGCGCCCCCGATACTCCGGCCTCGGCCCTGACGCTCGCGGCCCGCACGGGCGCAACCGAAAGAGCGACCATCGCCAACGTGAACAGGACTGAGAGAATTCGGACGCGCATGGAGCCTCCTTCGCCGCAGACCGCGAAATGTCAGGCTCGCCGCAATATGGCAGGGTGTCAACGGAGCTTTTGGCGCGCCTGCGCCCCTCATGGCCGGGCTCGAGGCACGGGCCATGAGGGCACGGAAAGCGATCCTATTCGAAGCTGAATTCCATGATGACGGCATCGACGGCGAGGCTGTCGCCGGGCTTCGCTTCGATCGCCGCAACGGTGCAATCGCGCTCGGCGCGGAGAATGTTCTCCATCTTCATCGCCTCGACGATGGCGAGCGGCTCGCCGGCCTTAACTTCCTGGCCGACTTCCACCGCGATCGACTTCACGAGGCCGGGCATCGGGCAGAGGAGATATTTGGACGTGTCCGCCGCGACCTTCTCGGGCATGAGCAGGTAGAGCTTGTGCGCGAGCGGCGTGCGGACGGCCGCATGCACGGTCGCGCCGCGATAGCGGAACACATAGCCCTTCTTCGCCCTGTCGAGTTGCACGACGATGGCCTCGCCATCGACGGTGCCGGAGAAAATGGGCTTGCCCGGCGTCCAGTCGCTGGCGACGACGTGGCGGCCGAGCTGCGTCGTGCCTTCCTCGTCGAGAAGCGTGACCTCGACGCCAGCATCCCCATCGCCGGAGATCATGGCGCGCTGCACCCAGTCGCCGACGGTCACCACCCATTCGTGCGGCAACTGACGCGGCCGGCCGGGCAGCTGCCCGCTGATCGCCACCGCGCGCTCGGCGTGGATCTTGTTGATGAAGACCGCGATGGCCGCGATCTGCGCCTTGCGCGCCGGCGCCAGTTCGACGCCGTGGAAACCTTCGGGGAATTCCTCGGCGATGAAGCCCGTGGTGATGTTGCCCGAGCGGAAGCGCGGATGCTCCATGATCGCGCCGAGGAACGGAATGTTGTGCTGAATGCCCTCGATGCGGAACTGATCGAGCGCGACCGACATGTGGTCGATGGCGCTGATGCGATCCGGTCCGTGCGTGCAGAGCTTGGCGATCATCGGATCGTAATAGATCGAGATTTCGCCGCCCTCATAGACGCCCGTATCGTTGCGAATGGTGAGCCCGTTCTCCGTGCCTTCCGCAGGCGGCTGATAGCGCACGAGGCGCCCCGTCGACGGCAGGAAGTTGCGATAGGGATCTTCCGCATAGATGCGGCTTTCCATCGCCCAGCCGTTGATCTTCACGTCCTCTTGCCTGAGCGAGAGCTTCTCGCCCGCCGCAACGCGGATCATCTGCTCCACAAGGTCGATGCCGGTGATAAGCTCCGTCACCGGATGTTCGACCTGAAGGCGCGTATTCATTTCGAGGAAGTAGAAATTGCGGTCCTTGTCGACGATGAATTCGACAGTGCCCGCGCTTTCGTAATTCACGGCCTTGGCGAGCGCCACAGCCTGCTCGCCCATGGCCTTGCGCGTCTTCTCGTCGAGGAAGGGCGACGGCGCCTCTTCGATGACTTTCTGATTGCGGCGCTGGATCGAACATTCGCGCTCGAGCACATAGATGGCATTGCCATGCTTGTCGCCGAGCACCTGAATTTCAATGTGGCGCGGCTGCGTCACGAATTTCTCGATGAAGACGCGATCGTCGCCGAAGCTCGACAGCGCTTCCGACTTGGAGGCGGCGAAGCCTTCCGCCACTTCCTTCTCGGACCAGGCGATGCGCATGCCCTTGCCGCCGCCGCCCGCCGAGGCCTTGATCATCACCGGATAGCCGATGTCGTTGGCGATCTTCACCGCTTCCTTCGCATCGGCGATGACGCCGAGAAAACCCGGAACCGTGCTCACCTTGGCGGCATTGGCGAATTTCTTCGACTCGATCTTGTCGCCCATCGCCTCGATGGCCTTGATGTTCGGCCCGATGAAGGCGATGCCCGCTTCCTTGAGCGCGATGGCGAATTTCGGATTCTCG
>WBZO01000928.1_pt1 | contig 52279 bp, 49 predicted proteins | sample 5204261 | NCBI WGS metagenome assembly WBZO01 (sample SAMN12412400, study PRJNA552823) | activated sludge metagenome | isolation source: activated sludge from anammox sidestream of wastewater treatment plant... | place: USA: North Carolina | collected 2017-09
GATGGGGGTTCCGAATCAGTTTTGAGTTTTTCAGTTTTGAGTTTTCAGTTTCTGAAATCGTTCGAGATCGACGGCGCGCTGGCGTGCGGACTGCCGGCGGGCCACGAGGATGCGGACGACGAAGAGCGCGTGGACGACGGCGACGACCGCCCACTCGACGGCGATCGGGCCGACGATCAGCGCCGGAATCATGTTGACGATCGTGGCGGTCCAGAAGAGCGGCGAGAAGAGGGCATCGATCCCGGCGCCGCCGAACGTGCGCCCGTAGCGCATCGCCACGTGTTCCCATCGACGCTCGCCGTCGTCTTCGAAGAACAGCTGCAGATAGCGTCCGACGCGCTCGACGCCGGTGTGCAGCGCGAAGATCACCTCGAAGGTCGCCACGAGCACCAGCAGCGGAATCAGCGTCGCCACGGGCAGGTCGAGGAAGGCGGCAACCAGCAGCGTCAGCGCGGCCCAGCTTACGAACCCGACGATGACGATCCAGTGGCGCGCGGTGCCACGCTCGCGTATCGTGTCGCGCAGCGCTCTGTACTCTTCGAGTTCACGCGATGTCATATGTGGGGGCGGCTGGGCGAGCCGATAAACGCAAAAGAGGCCGTTCGATTCGCGATTTTGGACCGGGACATTGTGGCACAGGACTGACAAAGGGCCGAGGTGACGGCGGAAACAGCGTAAGTGTTTTTCGCCTGAAAACGATAAACTGCTTGCGCTCTAAGGATTCCTTGCTAGAATGGCCCTGCGCTTCCAGTCACTTACAGCCAGCGGGTCGCCAGTGAACAGAAAACCAAATTTCTGGATCGGTAGTGTTGTCATCGCTGGGCTCGTCACCGTCGGCCTCGGTCCGGCGGATGCCCAGACCGCACGTCGCAGCGCGCCGAAGCGCACCACCGCCGCGGCCGCGCAGGCCGCCGCGAAGCCGAGCGCGAAGAGTCCCGCCAAGAGTACCGCGCGCCGGAAGGCGCCGACCGCCAAGCAGCGCGCCGCCGTCGCACGGGCGACCGCGACGGCCCGCGAGATGGCCGATACCGTCACGCCGCGCTACAAGGTCGACGCGAGCGGCGACCTGGTGCCGGACCTGCGCGCCGCGGCCGCCATCATCTACAACCCCGAGACGAACCAGGTGCTCTGGGAAGAGAACTCCCAGGACCAGCGCTCGATTGCGAGCATCACGAAGGTGATGACCGCGACGGTGTTCCTCGAGAACGATCCCGACATGTCGCAGCCGGTGACGATCGTGCGCAGCGACGTCCACCAGGCGTCGACGACACATCTGCGGCTGAACGACAAGGTGACGACCGACGATCTGCTGCACCTGCTGCTCATCGCGTCCGACAATGCCGCCGCCCGCGCGCTGGCGCGCGTCTCGCCGCAGGGCTCGATCGGGTTCATCCGCCGCATGAACGAGAAGGCGGCCGAGCTCGGGCTGGAGAGCACGCACTACGCCGATCCCTCCGGCCTGCTCTCGGACAACGTCTCGTCGGCCTACGACATGGCGCGGCTGATCACCTACGCGTCGACCGACGAGCGGATCGCCTCGATCATGCGCACGCCGACCTACACCGTGCACGCCGCGAAGCGCAACATCACGTTCCGCAGCACGAACCACCTGCTCGGACGGTCGGACGTCGAGGTGCGGGCCGGAAAGACCGGCTTCATCTCGAAGGCGGGCTACTGCCTGGCGACGCTCCTGCGTCTCCCCCAGAACGGCCAGCAGGTCGCGGTCGTCGTCCTCGGCGCGCGGTCGAACGCCGGGCGCTTCCTCGAGACGCAGAACCTGTTCAACTGGCTCTCGGCGAAAGCGTCGACCGTCTTCGCCACCCGCACGCCGCTCGGCCTGACGCAGCAGCAACAGCAACAGCAGCAGTGAGCGGTCACCCGACGTAGCCGCGCTGCTGCGCGGCTGCGTCGAGCGGCAGCGTGGCGATCGAGTCGACCGACACCAGCACCGGCCGCGCGGACCCGCGCGCGTCGAACGCCTTCAGATACCGCCGGCAGACGTCACACGCGTAGACGCGGTAGCGGCCGTCGCGCGTCGTGAACGACGTGAGCAGCGATCGATCGTCGTTCGCGCAGTACGGACAGGTGTGCGCGCCGTAGGTCCACTGCGCCGTGCAGCGGCCGCAGATCAGGCGACGTTCGCCGGTCGGCAGCACCACCGCGAAGTCAGGCTCCCACCCGCAGACAGGGCAGTGGCCGTGAGGCCAGTCCACGAGGTCGCTCCGCTGGCGCAGCGCCTCCGCGCAGCGCGCGAGGAACGGCCGCATCGACAGCACGAGCAGCATGTCGAGCGGCTCGGGCATCCCCTGGGGGAGCCGCGCGGGCGGCGGCGCCGGCTCGACGCCCGACGTCGCGTCGTACCAGTTGGCCACCAGCGGCTCGAGCGCGTTGCCTTCGCGCGTGAGCGCGAGCAGCTGCTCGTGGTCGGCGCGATCGATGTGCTGGAAGCGGTGCAGGATGTCGGCGGTCTGCCGGAGCGTGAGACGGAAATCGCTCCAGTCGAGCGGGATGTCGCCGAAGCGGACCGCGGGCCGTCCGCCCCGCCGCTGTTCGGCGAGCCAGGCGGGATCGGGCTGCAGCCGCGGCAGCGGCACGCGCGACTGGACGCGCCGCTGCACCTCGAGGAGCGCCAGCTGCATGTCGACCGCTTCGGCGAGCTCGGGGTGCGAGGCTTTCAGCTGTTTCAGTTCGACGACTTCGCGGGATTCGGCGCGGGCGGGGCGCGGCGGACGTTCGGACACGTGTGGATTGTAACTACAATGAGGGCTCTCCATGTCGTCGACCGCGCCCGCCGGGCGCTCCCGATCCGTCCTGATGATCGGGTCCGAGGCGTTGCCGTTTTCCAAGACCGGCGGTCTGGCCGACGTGCTCGGATCGCTGCCGCCCGCCATCGCCAGGCTCGGGTGGGACGTCACCTTCTTCGTTCCCCGCTATCGTGACGTCCGCGCCGGCGAGCTGCGCGACCGTTTCGGCGTCAGCGTCGGCGGCTACTACTGCGACGTCAGCCTGTTCGAGGCTCCGCTCGGCGACGGCGCGCGCGCGATGCTCGTCGACGTTCCCGGGCTGTTCGATCGCGAGCAGCCGTACGGCACCAGCGCCGGCGACTACGACGACAACCCGCGCCGCTTCGCCGCGCTCGTCCGTGCCGCGCTCGAGTGGGCGGTGCGGCAGACGGACGGTCCCGCCATCGTCCACGCCCACGACTGGCAGGCGGCGCTGGCACCGGTCTATCTGCGTTCGATGTACAGCCTGACGCCGACGCTGGCCGGCACGCGGAGCGTCATGACGATCCACAACCTTGCCTACCAGGGGTGGTTCGACGCGTCGTGGATGCCGCGGCTCGATCTGCCGTGGGAGCTGTTCACGATCGACCAGATGGAGTTCTACGGCCGGATGAACGTCCTGAAGGGGGGCGTGATGAACGCCGACGCGATCACGACCGTGAGCCCGCGGTACGCGCGCGAGATCCAGACACCGGAGGGAGGCCAGGGGTTCGACGGCATCCTCCGATCACGCAGCGATCGCCTCGCCGGGATCCTCAACGGCATCGACACGCGGCAGTGGAATCCGGCGAGCGATCCGTCCCTCCCGCAGCCGTTCGGCATCGACGACCTGTCGGGGAAGATCGCCGCCAAGCGCGCCGTGCTGCAGCGGTACGCGCTGCCGATCGACGAGGCGACGCTGGCGCGTCCGCTGATCGGGATGATCTCGCGGATGACCGGTCAGAAGGGGCTCGATCTCATCGAGCGGATCGCCGGCGAGCTGCCGCGGCTCGACGCGACAATCGTCGTCCTCGGGACCGGCGAAGCGCGCTACCAGGAGATGTGGCGGACGCTCGCCCGTTTTCATCCGGCGAAGATCGGCGTGATCGTCGGCTTCGAGGAGGGGCTGGCACACCTGATCGAGGCGGGACTCGACATCTTCCTGATGCCGTCGCTCTTCGAGCCGTGCGGGCTCAACCAGATGTACTCCCTGCATTACGGCACCGTGCCAATCGTTCGTGAGGTCGGCGGCCTGGCGACACCGTGCTGGACTACCAACCCGGACGGAGCGATGCGACCGGGTTCGTCTTCCAGGATTACTCCTCGTCGGCGCTGCTCGACGCGATCCGGCGGGCGCTGGCGGCCTTTCAGAACCGGGCAGTCTGGCGGACGCTGCAGGTCAACGGCATGCAGCGGGACCTTTCCTGGGACCGTTCAGCTCGCGAGTACGTCAAAATATACGGAAACGTGATCACCAGAGGGAGACCTTAATGGCAGCCGAGAATGTGCAGACCTTCACCGACAGCAACTTCGACCAGTCCGTGCTCCAGAGCAACCAGCCGGTGCTCGTGGATTTCTGGGCGGAGTGGTGCGGCCCCTGCAAACTCCTCGGTCCGACGATCGACGCGCTGGCGGCTGAATATGCCGGCAAGATCACCATCGGCAAGCTGAACGTCGACGACAACCAGGACACCGCCATCAAGTACCACATCCGGAGCATTCCGGCGGTGCTGCTCTTCAAGGGCGGCCAGCTCGTGGAGTCGGTCGTCGGCCTCGCGCCGAAGGAAGACTTCCGGAAAGTCATCGACAAGCACGTCTAATGGGGACCCGCAACGTCATCATCATCGGGTCCGGTCCAGCCGGGCTCACGGCCGCTCTGTACTCGGCGCGCGCCAACCTGCAGCCGCTGGTCATCGAAGGGCTCGAAGCGGGCGGTCAGCTCATGATGACCACGCTCGTCGAGAATTGGCCCGGGCATCGCGACGGCATCATGGGGCCGGAGCTGATGGGCGAGATGCGGGCGCAGGCCGAGCGCTTCGGCGCCGAGATCATCCGCAGCCACGTGACCGACGTGCGGCTCTGCGCCCAGCCGTTCGTCGTCAAGACGGCTGACGCGGAATACGCCGCGCGCTCGGTCATCATCGCCACCGGAGCGTCGGCGCGTCTGCTGGGGCTGCCGTCCGAGCGCCGGCTCATGGGGCACGGCGTCTCGACCTGCGCGACCTGCGACGGGTACTTCTTCCGCGGGCAGGAGATCGCGGTCGTCGGCGGCGGCGATTCGGCGATGGAAGAGGCGAACTTCCTGACGCGGTTTGCCAGCAAGGTCACGCTGATCCATCGTCGCGGGAGCTTTCGCGCCTCGAAGATCATGCAGGACAAGGTGCGCGCGAATCCGAAGATCGAGCTGCGGACGAACGCCGTCGTGCACGAGATCACGGGTGCCGGGAACGGCGAGGTCAGCGGGGTCGTCGTGCAGGACGTGACGACCGGTGCGTTCAGCGAGATCCCGGTGACCGGCGTCTTCGTCGCGATCGGCCACACGCCGAACACGTCGCTCTTCACGCATCAGCTCGAGCTCGACGCCGACGGCTACATCCTCACGCACGACGGGGCGAAGACGAATATCCCCGGCGTGTTCGCCTGCGGCGACGTGCAGGACAAGATCTATCGCCAGGCGATCACCGCCGCCGGCTCCGGCTGCATGGCCGCGCTCGACGCCGAGCACTATCTCGACGGCATCCCCGAGCACTTGCACACGTAGATCTTCGGGGCGGGAAGGTCAGGAGGGTCGGGAGGGACGGGAAGGGCGGGAAGGTTGGCGTTTTTCGTGATGTAGCCGCGGACCTTCAGGTCCGCGAGCGAGCCGAGGCGACCTGAAGGTTGGCGGCTACACGAAATCGAGGGGTCCGTTGTGGCGTCCGGCTGAAGCCGGACGCCACAACTGTCATCACCCTCCCGTCCCTCCCGTCCCTCCCGTCCCTCCCGTCCTTCCAGACCCTCCTGTCCTTCCAGACCCTCCCGCCCTACCTACCCTCTCTCCTCAGTCGCCACTCGAGATTCGACCGCACGGTCGGCCACTCGTGGTCGAGGATGCTGTAGACGCAGGTGTCGCGCAGCGTGCCGCTCGGCATGCGCAGATGCTGGCGCAGGATCCCATCGAGCTTCGCGCCAAGGCGTTCGATCGCGCGGCGGCTGCGCGTGTTCAGGATGTGCGTGCGCAGTTCGACGGCGATGCACTGCAGCTGTTCGAACGCATGCGTCAGGAGCATCAGCTTGCATTCGGTGTTCACCGCTGTCCGCTGCACGCGTTCGGCATACCAGGTCGACCCGATCTCGACGCGGCGGTTCACCGCGTCGACGTTCATGTGGGTCGTCATCCCCACGGGTGTTCCCGAGGCGTCGAGCACCGTGAAGGGGAGCATCGAGCCTGCGGCCTGCAGCGCGAGGCGCCGCTCGATTTCGGACCGCATCTGCTCGGGCGCAGGCACGGTCGTATACCAGAGACGCCACAGTTCACCGTCACGCACCGCTTCGGCAAGCGGCGCGTCGTGATCGAGCGACAGCGGCACGAGGCTCGCGTGCGAGCCTGACAGGACGATTGGACGAAGGTCGAAGTCCATGGCGACCCAATGGGATTTGACGAGTTGACGATTGGACGATTTAACGAGTTGGATTTAACGAGTTGACGATCTTGCGATCGAGAGGATGATCTTGCAATTGACAGCGGACCCGCCGGCGGGATGACCGCCGCTATTTGATTAGATGCGTGGCGACGATTGTCACAGGAGAAGTTGCCCTTCGTGGCCTTCGTTCTTCGTGCTGAATGATTTGAGATGGGTTGCAGGGCTCACACGTGGACGCTCGAATCGCTCAATCGTCCAATCGTCAAGTCGTTAAATCGTTTAAGTCGTTAAATCGTTAAGTCGTTAAGTCGTTAAATCCCCAAGTCCCTCGATCCATCCGCCTCCGAGCACGACGTCGCCGTCGTAGAAGACGACCGCCTGGCCGGGCGTGATGGCGCGCTGCGGCTCGTCGAACACGACTTCCGCGCGCGAGGTCGACCCGTCGTCGATCGCGCGGACGCGGGCCGGCGCCGCGTGATGACGATGGCGGATCTGCGCGGTCACGCGGAGCGGCGCGTCGGGACGGCCGAGGATCCAGTTCACCTCCGACGCGGTCAGCGTCGTGCGCTCGAGTGCCTCGCGCGGTCCGACGACGACCTGATGGTCGGCCGGACGGAGGGCGAGCACATAGCGCGGAGCGCCGTCGGGCGAGGAGGCGAGCCCGAGCCCCTTTCGCTGGCCGACCGTGAACCGGTGGATGCCGTCGTGCGTGCCGACGGTGCGCCCCTCTTCGTCGACGATCGTGCCGGGCGTGGCCGCCGCCGGCGCCCGGCGCGCCACGAACGACGCGTAGTCGTCGTCGGGAACGAAGCAGATCTCCTGGCTGTCCCGCTTCTCGGCAACCGGGAGGTTGTAGCGCCGCGCGTACTCGCGCACGACCGTCTTCGAGACGCTGCCGACGGGGAAGAGCGCCTGCGCGAGCTGCGCCTGCGTGAGCGAGAAGAGGAAGTACGCCTGGTCCTTGGCCGGGTCGAGGCCGCGCTTGAGGAGGACCTTGCCAGTCGCGGCGTCGCGCTCGGTACGCGCGTAGTGGCCGGTCGCCACGACGTCGGCGCCCAGGCCGCGCGCCCGCTCGGCGAGCGTGGCGAACTTCAGGTCGCTGTTGCAGCGCGCGCACGGAATCGGCGTGCGGCCGGCGGCGTACTCCCGCACGAAGTTCGAGATCACCTGCTCGTCGAACTCGCGCTCGAAGTTGAGGATGTAGTGGGGGATGCCGATCGCGTGCGCGACGCGCCGCGCGTCGTGCAGATCGTCGAGCGAGCAGCAGCTGCCGAACGAGGCCTGCCCCTCCCGCTGATCGTAGAGCTGCATCGAGAGGCCGACGACCTCGTGACCCTGCTCGGCGAGCAGCGCCGCGGCCACCGACGAATCGACGCCGCCAGACATCGCGACAACAATCTTCATAGTTCTGCGCGGGATTGACGATCCATCCCCTGCGAGCGGTTCATTGGCCGGGTCTAAAGACCCGGCCCTACGTACTACGTACCTATCTATCGTGCCGCGGCGACGCTGCCGCGCGTCAGGCTGCGCAGCTTCTCGACCAGCCGCGGCAGCGTGTCGACGACGCGCTCGACTTCGGCGTCGGTGGAGAAGAGCCCCAGGCTGAATCGGAGGGAGTTCTGCGTGCGGTGCGCAGGGAAGCCCATCGCCTTCAGCACGTGCGACGGTTCGAGCGTCCCCGACGAACAGGCCGAGCCGGTCGACACCGCGATGCCTTCCAGGTCGAGCGCGATCAGCAGGCTCTCGGCTTCGACGCGATCGAAGCTGATGTTGGTCGTGTTCGGCACGCGCGGCGATCCGGCGCCGTTGACCGCCGTCCCCGGAACCCGCTCGAGGATGGCTGCCTCGAGGCGGTCGCGAAGCGCGCCGACACGCGCCGCTTCGCCGGCGATCTTCTGCGCCGCCTGTCGCGCCGCGACCCCCATGCCGGCAATCGCCGGCGTGTTCTCGGTGCCGGCGCGGCGACTCCGCTCGTGCTTGCCGCCGGTCAGGATTGGCAGCAGGCGCGTGCCGCGCTTGATGTAGAGGACGCCCGCCCCTTTCGGCCCGTTGAACTTGTGCGCCGACAGCGACAGCAGATCGACGCCCAGGGCGCGCACGTCCACCGCAATCTTGCCGGCCGACTGCACCGCGTCGGTGTGCATCAGCGCTCCGCGCTCGTGCGCCACCGCCGCAATCTCCGCGATCGGCTGGATGGTGCCGATCTCGTTGTTCGCGTGCATCACCGAGACGATCGCGGTGTCGGGCGTGACCGCCTCGCGCACGCGCTCGACGTCGACGACGCCGGTCTGATCCACCGGGATGAGCGTCGTGCGCCAGCCGCGGCGCGCCAGCGCCTTGAGCGTGTTCAGGATGGCCTCGTGCTCGATCGCGCTCGCCACGAGATGCTTGCGCCCGGTCGGCTCCGTCGCCTCCGCGACGCCGCGCAGCGCGAAGTTGTCGGACTCGGTGCCGCCGGCGGTGAAGACGACCTCGGACGGATCGCAGCCGATCAAGGCCGACACCGCCGAGCGGGCCTCGTCGAGCGCCGCTTTGGCCTGTTGGCCGAAGTGATGCACACTCGACGCGTTGCCGAAAAGATCCTGCGTGGCCGAGGCCACGCGGTCAACGACTTCCGGAGACGGCGGGGTCGTGGCGTTGTAGTCGAAGTAGACACGCATCGTGAAACATTCATTGTAGCATTCACGCTAAGTGTCGGCAGCAAAAGGACTAGACAACGGTTTTCCGCGGGGCCTATACTGGCGGTTCGCCAGACAGCCCTCGCAGTTGAGGCACATCCCCTAACGCCCCCGTCAGGCGGAGGTTCTGAACATGTGGAAACGCGACGAAGCGGTCCGCCCCCCGAGCGGACAACCCGCGGCGCAACCGCCGCAGCCGGCTCCCGCCGGTCCCGCAAGCCGGCCCGAATCGAGCCAGAGACTGGAGAGGGATATCGTGAACATCGGCAAATCGGTGGTCATCAAGGGTGAACTGAACGGCAGCGAGGATCTCACCATCGAAGGACAGGTCGAGGGGACGATCCAGCTGCGCGACAACGTGCTGACGATCGGCCCCAACGGCAAGATCAAGGCGCAGATCTTCGCCAAGTCGGTGATCATCCTCGGCGAGGTGACCGGCAACGTCACCGCCTCCGAGAAGGTCGATATCCGCGACAACGGTTCGGTCGACGGCGACATCATCTCGCCGCGCGTGGCGATTGCGGAAGGGGCGCATTTCCGCGGCAGCGTCGACATGCAGCGCAAGGGCGCTCCGGCGCAGCCGAAGGCGGCCGCAGCCGCCGCGCACGCGCCGTCACCGGCAACCGCAGGCGCCGCCGCCGCACGCGGCTAGCTCGCCGCAGGATCGCGACACGGATGAAGGCAAAGGGTGTAACCTACGCGTGAGCCCTTTGCCTTTGTTCGATCGAAGAGTACGTCCGGCTGAAGCCGGACGCCACGTTCCTCCAGCTTCCACGGTCTGACGCCTCTTGGGTCTTCTCGATCGCCTTTCGTCTCGCCGTCCCGATCAACAGCTCGAGCCGCCCGCACGCGCCCGTGTCGAGGACCCCGTGTTCTCGACCAAGGCGCTGCGCAAGTTCCTCGGCCTCCTGTCCGGCAGGGAGACGCCGACGCTGATGGATCTCGCGCCGGTCGTCGGCGGCAACCTGAACTTCTTCGGCGATCACCTTGGCTGCAAGGTGCTGATCGAGGACATCTACAGCGATCTCGATCGGTTCACGCGGGAGGACCGCCTGGCCGATCTGCCGGCGCACCTGTCCCAGCGATTCCGCCATCCCGATGCGTCGGTCGACGGCATTCTCTGCTGGGACCTGATGGACTATCTGGACAAGGCCTCGGCCAAGGCGCTCGCCGATCAGCTGACGCGTGTGCTCAAGCCGGAAGGCGCGCTCCTCGCCTTCTTCGGCACCGCACAGCCACGCGATGCCTCGTACACCCGCTACGTCATCGTCGACGACGTGAACCTGAAGTACCGATCGTATCCGGCGTCGCGCGGACGGCAGGCGATCCTGGCCAATCGCGACATCATCCGGTTGTTCGACGGTCTGCGCGTGTCCGATTCGTTCCTCCTCCAGAACAACCTGCGGGAGATCCTCTTCCGCAAGCCGTCCTACGAGGTCCGCTGACGCGTTCATGGCGCGACCGATCATCGCGCTGCTGACCGACTTCGGATCGAGCGACCACTACGTTGCCGCGATGAAGGGGGTGATGCTTGGCATCTGCCCCGATGCGACCTTCGTCGACATCACGCACGACGTGCCCCCTCAGGACATCCTCGCCGGCGCGCTCGAGATCGAAGCTGTCGCTCCGTATCTCCCGCCAGGCACGGTGGTCCTCGGCGTCGTCGATCCGGGCGTCGGATCGGCGCGTCGCGGCATCGCGCTGGAGACGCGCGCCCTGCGGTTCGTCGGTCCCGACAACGGCCTGTTCTCGCTCGCCGGACCATCGGAGCGGGTCGTCGAGCTGCGCGAACCGACGTTCGCACGGCAGACCGTGAGCGCGACCTTCGAGGGACGCGACCGGTTCGCGCCAGCCGCCGCCTGGATTGCGAGCGGCGCGGATCTGTCGCAGCTCGGACCGATCGTCCGCGATCCGGTGGAGCTGAAGGTGGCGCGGCCGATCGTCTGCGAGGGACGCGTCGACGGCGTCGTCCTGCGCGTCGATCGATTCGGCAATCTCGTCACGAACATCGGCAGGGAGGCGGTCGGCACGCTGGCGCCGCCGCTGACGATCGTCCTCGACGGGGTGACGATCGAGCGCCTGTCGTCGACCTACGCCGAGACGCCGTTCGGCGCCCTGTGCGCGCTGGTCGGGAGCACCGATCGGCTCGAGATCGCGGTCAACGGCGGCAGCGCGGCAGCGGCGCTCGGGATGTCGCGCGGCGCGCGCGTGCAGGTGCGCGGCTCCGAACGCGCATGATACGATGCCGGCACCCATTCACCACTGACGCAGGCAGACATGGAACCAGACCTCTCGCTCGAATTCCTCCGCGTTGTCGAACAGGCCGCAATCGCCTGCGCCCAGACGATGGGCCAGGGAGATCGGCATCGATCGGATCACGTCGCCGTCGAAGCGATGCGCCGCGTGATGGACACCGTGCCGATCGACGGCCGGATCGTGATCGGCGAAGGGGAGCGCGACGAGGCGCCGATGCTGTACATCGGCGAGAAGGTCGGGATGCCGCACGCGATGCGCGGCACGGCGGCGTCGTCCGGCTTTCCGCAGGTCGACATCGCCGTCGATCCGCTGGAAGGGACGAACCTGTGCGCCACCGGCGCGCCGAACGCGATCGCGGTCCTCGCGGCGTCGAACCGTGACGGCCTGCTGCACGCGCCGGACCTGTACATGGAGAAGCTCGTCGTCGGTCCGAGCTCCAAGGATCACGTCGACCTCGACGCGCCGGTGCACGAGAACCTGAAGGCGATTGCGCACTGCCTCGGGCGCCGCGTCGAGGACCTCGTCGTCGTCGTGCTGGAGCGCGACCGGCACGAGAAGCTGATTGCCGACATCCGCGCCACCGGTGCGCGCATCCGGTTGATCGGCGACGGCGATCTGTCGGCCGGCATCGCCGCCGCCGTCGTCGGCTCGGGCGTGCACGCGGTGATGGGGATTGGCGGCGCGCCCGAAGGGGTGCTCACGGCCGCCGCCATGCGGTGCCTGAACGGCGAGATCTTCGCGCGTCTCGTCATCCGCAAGCCCGAGGACGAGGAGCGGTGCCGTGCGATGGGGATCGGCGACCTGAAGAAGGTCTATCGCGCGCGCGATCTGGCGCCGGGCTCGCGGATCATCTTCGCGGCGACCGGCGTGACCGACGGGACGCTCATGCGCGGCGTCCGCTTCTTCGGCGACGGGATCCGCACCAGCTCGCTCATCATGCAGAACGATCCCCACTACATCCGGTTTATCGACAGCATTCACGTCGCGGCGGGAAAAGACGTCAGGATCCGCTTCTGATCGAGCGATGCTCCGCATCCGCGTCAGTGCCGCCGCGCCCGATCGCGAGCTGATCGAGCGCGCGGCGTCGATGCTGCGTGAGGGGAAGATCGCCGCGATTCCAACCGACACGCTGTACGGCCTGGCCGCCGATCCGTTCGATCCGATGGCGGTCGCGCGGCTCTTCACGATCAAGAACCGCGAGGTCGATCGGGCCATTCCGCTCATCGGCGGTTCGGCCGCACAGGTCGAGCGGGCGCTCGGCGATCCGGGGCCGCTGGCCCGGACGTTGGCGCGCCGGTTCTGGCCGGGACCGCTGACGCTCGTCGTCCGTGCGCCGGCGACGCTGACACCGGACGTCAGCGGCGGCAGCGGGACGGTCGGCGTGCGGGTGCCGGCCCATGACGTCGCGCGTGCGCTCTGCGACGCGGCCGGCGGGCTGCTGACGGCGACGAGCGCGAACATCAGCGGCCAGCCTGCGACCGCCGATCCGGATGTGGTCGCCTCGGAGCTCGGCGCGCGCCTCGATCTGCTCGTCGACGCGGGGCGAACACCGGGCGGACCGCCGTCGACGATCGTCGACGTCACGGGAGCGGAGCCGCGGCTGATCAGAGCGGGAGCGATCGCATGGGACGCCGTGCTGGCGGCATCGACACGAAGGTAGCGGGACCGGAGCGGGCGGCGCTCGTCGGGCTCGTCATCGGGCGCGCGCGTCGGCTCGACGCCGAGCGATCGCTCGACGAGCTCGCCGGCCTGGCTGAGGCCGCGGGCGCGAAGGTCGTGCTTCGTGTGCTGCAGGAGCGGCCGAAACCCGATTCGGCGACCTTTCTCGGCTCGGGCAAGATCGGCGCGCTGGCCGTCTCGTGCGCCGAAACCGACGTCGACGTCGTCATCTTCGACAACGAGCTCTCGCCCTCGCAATTGCGGCACATCTCGGAAGCGGTCGGCCGGAAGGTGCTCGACCGGACGCAGCTCATTCTGGACATCTTCGCGTCGCGCGCGAGAACGCGCGAGGGCAAGCTCCAGGTCGAGCTCGCGCAGTTGAAGTACCTGCTGCCAAGGCTCGTCGGCGCCGGGACCGCGCTGTCGAGGCTCGGCGGCGGCATCGGCACCCGGGGGCCGGGCGAAACAAAGCTCGAGACCGATCGTCGCCGGATTCGCACGCGCATCCACGCGATCAACACCGACATCGAACAGGTTCGAAAGCGCCGGTCGCAGCTGCGGGAGCGGCGCAGGAAGGCGGAGGTGCCGACCGTCGCGCTCGTCGGCTACACGAACGCCGGCAAGACGACGCTGTTCAACCGGTTGACGAGGGCCGACGCGCAGGCGTCGGACGCGCTCTTCGTGACGCTCGATCCGCTCCTGCGTCAGGTCCGGCTGCCCGACAATCGCGAGCTGCTCGTCTCCGACACGGTCGGCTTCATCGATCGCCTGCCGCACGCGCTCGTGGCCGCCTTCCGCGCGACGCTCGAGGAGGTGGTCGAGGCCGACCTCGTGCTGCACGTGATCGATGCGGCGGCGCCGGATCGCGACCGCCGGATGACCGCCGTCCAGCAGGTGCTCGAAGAGGTCGGCGCGATCGACGTGCCGCTCATCGAGGTCTACAACAAATCCGACCAGCTCACGCCGGACGAACGGCGCCGGATCCGCGATACGAACCCTGACGCGGCCTGCATCTCGGCATTGACCGGAGACGGCGTCGACGAGCTCGTCGACGTCGTCGCGTCGCGGCTCGAGCTGGACGTGCGCCGGATGACGCTGACGTTCGATCCGGACGACGAAGGCGACCGCGACCGTATCGGCCGGCTCTATCGCTACGCCAGGGTCCTCGAGCACGAAACGCGCGACGGCCGCATCACGATCGTGGCCGACGTGCCCCGCCGCCTTGCCGGCTGGTTCGACGGCGTGGCGCGGTAGAATCCGCCTATGGTGCGTCTCTGGGCAGGCTTCGTGCTTCTGGCGCTCGCCGCGTTCGCGTCGGCGTGCGCGCCGAAGACGGTCGCGCTGCCGGCGGCCGCCGCTCCGGTCTTTCCCGAGTTCGTGAAGCCGGCCGTGCCGGCAAACCTGGCCGGCAGCTCGCAGGCGCGACAGACCGAGCGCGCCTGGCTGTTCCTCCAGGCCGGCGACCTGCGCAACGCCGAGCGGGAGTCCGCCGCCGCGCTCAAGGCGCAGCCGTCGTTCTACCCGGCGCAGGCGACCAGCGCGTACGTCGCGCTGGCGCGAAAGGACGCGCGTGCGGCGGCGGCGCAGTTCACGACGATCGCCGACGCGCATCCCGATTACGCGCCGGCGTTCGCCGGCAAGGGGCTGGCGCTCGCAAGCCTCGACGAGAACGCCGAGGCGGCTGCCGCGTTCCGCGCCGCGCTTGCCCTGGACCCGTCGCTGACCGACGTCGCGCGCCGCGTCGACGTGCTGACGCTGCGCGGCCTGCAGGAGGAGCTCGCATCGGCGCGCGAGGCGACGCGAGCCGGGCAGCTCGACGCCGCGGCGCGGGCGTACCAGAACGCGATCGCCGCGTCACCCGACAGCGCGTTCCTGTATCGCGAGCTCGCCGGCGTCGAGCGGCGGCAGGGGAACGTGCCGTCCGCCATCGAGCACGCGCGCAAGGCGCACGACCTCGATCCGGGCGACGCTGGCGCCCTGGTGACGCTCGGCGATCTGCTGGAGCAGCAGGGGCAGCTCGCGGAGGCGGCCACGGCGTATGCCGGCGCTCTTGCCATCGAGCCGAACGCCGACGTCGAAGCGAAGCGCGCGTCGCTCAACGCGCGGATCGAGCTGGCGGCGCTGCCGGAGCCGTATCGCGCGATCGAGAGCAACCCGCAGATTACGCGGGGAGAGCTCGCCGCGCTGATCGGCGTGCGTCTCGCCAGCCTCGTGCAGTCGGCGCCGGTGCGCGACACCGGCGTCATCACCGACGTCCGCGGCCACTGGGCCGAGCGCTGGATCGCGCCGGTCGCGCGCGCCGGCATCATCGAGGCGTACGCGAACCACACGTTCCAGCCGCGCGCCGTGGTCCGCCGGGTCGATCTGGCGCAGGCGGTCTCACGCCTCCTCGGCCTGGTCGCCGCGGCGCAGCCGGCGCGGGCGGAGCGATGGACCGGCGCGCGCGGGCGGTTCACCGACATGAGCACCGGCCACATTGCCTATCCGGCGGCGTCGATGGCCGTCGCGGCGGGCATCATGCAGGCGACGCCGGACGGCGCCTTTCAACCGACACGCATCGTCACCGGCGCGGAAGCCGCCGACGCCGTCGACCGCATCCGTTCGCTTGCCGGCGTCGTGACGACGGCATCCGATCGTCGATGAGCCTGATTACCGTCGCGAACCAGATCACGCTGCTGCGCATGCTGCTGGTGCCGGCATTCGTCAGCCTGGTCGTGTACGGACAGCTCGGGTGGGCGCTGCTGGTCTTCGTGGTGGCGGGGCTGACCGACATGCTCGACGGGCTGATCGCCCGCTGGACGGGTCAGCAGAGCCGCCTCGGCGCCTGGCTCGATCCGATGGCCGACAAGCTGCTCGCCGTCAGCACCTTCGTCGTCCTGACGGTGCCCGGGCTCGGCCTGGCCAACCAGCTGCCGATCTGGCTCACGGTGATGATCATCACGCGCGACATCGTCATCGTGGCGACCGTCGCGATCGTGAACCTCGCGGTCGGGCGGCGGACGTTCCGGCCGTCGATCTACGGCAAGATTGCGACGGCGACCTACATGATGACGGTCGTCGTGGCGATGTTCTACAACTACCTCGGGTACCACTCTGTCGTGGTGGACTGCTTCGTGTGGGCGTCGACGGCGATCACGCTCATCTCGAGCCTGCACTACATCCGCCACGCGTCGAGGATCATCGATGGGCCAGCTGTGTAATCGTCGAACGCTGTCGCGTGCCGCCGCGCTCTTCGTCATCTGCGCCGGCTCCCTCGTCGCAGCGTCTTTCGTAGTGCCCGGCTTCAGCCGGGCCGTGACGTCCGGCCGGTGGACTGTGGCGTCCGGCTTCAGCCGGACGCTCCACGCCCAGTCGGCGCCGAAGCAGGCGGTGATCGAAACTTCGCAGGGCACCGTCATCCTCGACCTGCTGCCCGAGGCCGCGCCGAACACCGTCGACTTCTTCATCAAGACGGCGCAGTCGGGCGGCTACGACCGGACCGCCTTCCACCGCGCCGTGCGGAACGGGATGGTGCAGGGCGGCGATCCGCTGTCGAAGGATCCGTCGAAGAAAGCGGAGTACGGCACCGGCGGGCTCAATCAGCTGAAGGGCGAGGCGCGTGCGCCGAAGATGCTCGCCGGTTCGGTGGCGGCGGTGATGGTTCCAGGAAAACCGGACAGCGCCGGGACGCAGTTCTTCATCGTGCTCGCCGACCAGCCGGCGCTCGACAACCAGTACACCGTCTTCGCGAAGGTGAACGACGGGATGGAGGTGCTGCAGAAGATCTCGGCGATGCCGGTCGACGCGAGCGGCAATCTCGTCGACCGGGCGGAGATCGCGAAGGTGACGATCCGCGACACGCCGCCGGAGCCGTTCGTCGACGACACGCCGCAGCAGCTCTCGAGCTACAAGGCGGTCCTCGAAACGAGCGAAGGGGCGATCACGATCGAGCTGTTCGCCGACAAGGCGCCGGAAACGGTGCGGCAGTTCCTGCGGATGGCGGACGCCGGCGTCTACAACGGGATGGCGTTTCACCGCGTCGCGCCGGGGTTCGTCATCCAGACCGGCGCGCTGTCGTCGCGTCCGGCGCCGCTCAGCCCGAAGCAGCAGGCGCTGGTGCACGACCTGCAGCCGGAGTTCAACGACACGAAGCACGTGAAGGGGATCGTCTCGATGGCGCGCGGCGAGAGTCCGACGAGCGCGCAGACGTCGTTCTTCATCTGCGTCGGCGCTTCGTCTGCGCTCGACGGCGTCTACACGGCGTTCGGCCGTGTCGTGGACGGGATGGAGGTCGTCGATCGGATCGAGCAGACGCCGCGGACCGGCGAAACGCCGAACGCGCGGATCGAGCTGAAGACGATCCGCGTCGTTCGCCCGTGAGTGCGCTTGGAGTCAAAGCGCCACCATGGGGGACACGGAGAAATGCCATCACGAAGAAACGACGAATCGATTGTCACGGGAGAAGTCGCCCTTCTGCCGAATCGACCGCTCTACCCGGCGCTCGCGCGCGTGACCTTCACCGGCGTCCCGACCAGGTATTCCACGCAGATGCGATCGCCCGGTTCGAGGTAGTCGGCCAGCGCTTCCGGACCGAGCCTCGCGACGTGAATCTGTCCCTCGGGATCCTCCAGCGTCGTGAAGAAGACGTCCCAGCTGATCTGCCCGTGGATGCTGACCGGCTGCAGCCGTTTGAGGATGCCGTCGCGTGTGCCTTTGAGCATGGATTCTAGTCGTTGTCCTCGAAGGGAAGCCGGATGACGGGATCGGGCTGCGCGGCGACCGCAGCCTCCAGGTTGTGAACGCTGACGCCAAGGAGCCGCACCGGCCGGCGGCCCGCCTCGGTGCGCCGCAGCAATTGTAGCGCGCGTTCGACAATCGGCTGCGCATCGCGCGTCGGCGCGTCGGAGTGACTGCGCGTGATCGTCGTGAAGTCGGCGTAACGGACCTTGACCGTGACCGTCCGCGCGTACAGCTCTCGACGCTCCAGCCACTCGACGCACTGGGCCGCCAGCCGCGCGATCTCGCTCTCGATGCGCGCGATGTCGGCGAGATCCTCGGCGTAGGTGCGCTCCGATCCGCACGACTTCGACGCGCGGTTGGGAACGACCGGCCGCTCGTCGATGCCGTGCGCCAGCTGCTGCAGCCACCCCGCGAGGCTGCCGACCGCCGCGTGCAGCTGCGCCGGATCGACACTGCGGACGTCGACGAGCCGCGCGATCCCGCGCGCCCGCAGCCGTTTCGCCGTCACCGGTCCGACGCCCCACAGGGCATCGACCGGCAGCTGCTGCAGGAACGATTCGACGCGGTCCGGGCTGATCACCGTGAGCCCGTCTGGCTTCTTCCAGCCGGAGGCGATCTTGGCGAGGAACTTGTTCGGCGCGACCCCGGCGGAGGCGGTGAGCCGCGTCTCTTCCAGGATGCGTTTCTTCAGCCGCCGTGCCACGTCGCGCGCCAGCGTCTCGCCCCAGGCGTTCTCGGTGACGTCGAGATACGCCTCGTCCAGGGAGAGCGGTTCGACCAGCGGCGTCACCTCGCGGAAAATCGAGAACACCGCGCTCGACGCCGCCTTGTAGCGCGCGAAGTCGGGCCTGACGATGACGAGGTCGGGACAGAGGCGGACGGCTCGCGCCATCGACATCGCCGAGCGCACGCCGAAGGTCCGCGCTTCGTAGCTCGCGGCGGCGACGACGCCGCGCGAGTCGGGCTGGCCGCCGACGGCAACCGGCCGCCCTTTCAGCGCCGGGTCGTCGCGCTGTTCGACCGACGCGTAGAAGGCGTCCATGTCGATGTGCAGGATGCGGCGGAGCTCGTGCAAGTGCGGGATTCAGAGTGCAGAATTTAGAGTGCAGAATTCAGAGTGCAGAGTGCAGAGTGCAGAATTTAGAGTGCAGAATGCAGAGTGCCAAGCGCCATCGCGCCGCTCGCACGACCCGTCGCCGCTGGCCGCACGGCGAACCCGATTGCAGAATGACAGCCGGAATTGTACGCTGAACTCAAAACTGAAAACTCAAAACTGGAAACTCAAAACTGAAAAGTCAAAACAGAATCAGTCAGAACCGAGCACGCCGAGCTCTGCATTCTGCACTCTGAGCTCTGCACTCTGAGCTCTGCATTCTGCACTCTGCATTCTGCACTCTGAACTCTCTTCGACTCCCCCAAAATGCCCCAGTTCATCTACACCATGAAGGGTCTCGGGAAGGTGCACCAACCCGATACCCGCGTCCTCGACGACATCTGGCTCTCTTTCTACTACGGCGCGAAGATTGGCGTCCTCGGCCTGAACGGCGCGGGGAAGAGCTCGCTGCTGAAGATCATGGCGGGGGAGGACACCAGCTTCACCGGCGAAGCCTTTCCCGCGGCGGGGATCTCGATCGGCTTCCTGCAGCAGGAGCCGAAGCTCGATCCGGCGAAGACGGTGCTCGGCAACGTCGAGGAGGGGGTCGCGGCGCTCAAGGCGCTCCTCGAACGGTATGACGAGGTGAACGCGAAGCTGGGCGACGATCTCTCGCCCGAGCAGATGGACAAGCTCCTGGACGAGCAGGGAAAGCTGCAGGATCAGATCGAAGCGGCCAACGCGTGGGATCTCGACTCGCGTCTCGAGCTGGCGATGGATGCCCTCAGGCTCCCGCCGCCCGATGCCGACGTGACGAAGCTGTCGGGCGGCGAGCGCCGGCGCGTCGCCTTGTGCCGGCTGCTGCTGCAGTCGCCGGACCTGCTGCTGCTCGACGAGCCGACCAACCACCTCGACGCGGAGTCGGTGGCGTGGCTCGAGCGGTTCCTGAAGGACTACGCGGGTACGGTCGTCGCCGTCACGCACGATCGGTACTTCCTCGACAACGTCGCCGGCTGGATTCTCGAGCTCGATCGCGGCCGCGGGATCCCCTGGGAGGGCAACTACTCTTCTTGGCTCGAACAGAAGCAGAACCGGCTCGCGCAGGAAGAGAAGTCCGAGAGCCGTCGCCAGCGGACGCTCGAGCGCGAGCTCGAATGGATCCGCATGTCGCCGCGGGCACGCCAGGCCAAGGGAAAGGCGCGCCTCAACGCGTACGAGGAGCTGCTGCGCGAGGACACGGCGCAGAAGATCGAGACCGCCGAGATCTACATCGCTCCCGGCCCGCGTCTCGGCGACATCGTCGTCGAAGCGCGCGGGGTGACGAAGGGCTACGGCGATCGGCTCCTGATCGACGGCCTCGATTTCACGCTGCCGCGCGGCGGCATCGTCGGCGTGATCGGTCCGAACGGCGCCGGCAAGACGACGCTGTTCAGGATGATCACGGGGCAGGAGCCGCCTGACGGCGGCACGCTGCGCGTCGGCGACACGGTGCAGATCGGCTACGTCGACCAGAGCCGCGACGCGCTCGATCCCAACAGGACGGTCTGGGACGAGATCTCGGGCGGCCAGGACGAGATCGAGCTCGGGAAGAAGAAGGTCGCGTCGCGCGCTTACGTGTCGTGGTTCAACTTCAAGGGCGCGGCGCAGCAGCGGAAGGTCGGCACGCTGTCGGGCGGCGAGCGCAACCGCGTTCATCTGGCCAAGCTCCTGAAGCGCGGGAGCAACCTGCTGCTGCTCGACGAGCCGACCAACGATCTCGACGTCGACACGCTCCGCGCGCTCGAGGAGGCGCTCCTCAACTTCGCCGGCTGCGCCGTCGTCATCAGCCACGACCGCTGGTTCCTGGACCGCATCGCGACGCACATGCTCGCGTTCGAAGGCGACAGCCAGGTGGTCTGGTTCGAGGGGAACTACCAGGACTACGAAGCCGACCGCCATCGTCGTCTCGGCGCCGCCGCCGATCAGCCGCACCGGATCAAGTATCGGAGGCTTACGAGGTAGGGCGGGAGAGTCGGGAGGGACGGGAAGGTCGGGAGGGACAGGAAGGTCGGGAAGGTCGGGAAGGACAGGAGGGTCTGGAGGGTCGGGAGGGACAGGAAGGCAGGACCAGACGGGACGTTCAGAAGCGCCGGAAGAGCAGGGTAGAAGGTACCAGTCGGGGGTAGCTAGTCACGATCCGGACGATTGCGTAACGAGCGGACAAGACCGCTCAACGGAGCCCCGACCTGCAGCGCCTGCGTGCGGAATCGCGCGTGCACGTCGGGCGCGATGTAGGCCAGGCGCTCGGACGCGTGCAGACCGTAGGTCACCTCTGTCAGCGAGCTCTCGGCGATATTGAGGAATCGAAGCCGATCCCCGCGCGACCGGCGCGCCATGCCCTCGGCGATGTTCGCGGGAATGGAATACGCAGCCGCCCGCATTTGCGCGGTCAGACCATACCGTTCTTCGCGCGGGTACGTTGCAGTCAGGCGATGGATTGCAATGTAGAAGTCGTCGGCCCGCTGCCAGGCAATCAGACGTTCGTACGGAAGTGACATGACGACCGCCAGAGCAACGCTCTGGCCGTTTTGCCTGCAAGGACAAGCGGTCTATGCGCTGTCTGTGCAACAAGGAAAAATCTCATCCGCGTGGCCAGGCCCCTCGCTCCAGCCTCTCCCGCCCTTCCCGTCCCTCCCGCCCTATCCCCCCGCCACCTTCCCCCTGAAATACTCAATCGTCTTCACCAGCCCCTCTTCGAGCTGCACCTTCGGTTCCCACTGGAGCAGCGTGCGCGCGCGCGTGATGTCGGGGCGGCGCTGCTTCGGGTCGTCGGTGGGGAGCGGCTTGTAGACCAGGCGGCTCTTCGATCCGGTCATGCGGATGATCGTTTCCGCGATCTCCTTGATCGTCATCTCGCGCGGGTTGCCGATGTTGATCGGATCGTTCTGGTTCGAGTGCATCAGCCTGACGATCCCGTCGACGAGGTCGCTGATGTAGGTGAAGCTGCGCGTCTGCGAGCCGTCGCCGAAGATCGTGACCTCCTCGCCGGTCAGCGCCTGCGACATGAAGGCGGGAACGGCACGGCCGTCGTTGAGGCGCATCCGTGGACCGTACGTGTTGAAGATGCGCACGATCTTCGTGTCGACCCCGTGGTACCGGTGGTAGGCCATCGTCATCGCCTCGGCGAAGCGCTTGGCCTCGTCGTAGACGCCGCGCGGGCCGACGGGGTTGACGTTGCCCCAGTAGGTCTCCTTCTGCGGGTGCTCGAGCGGGTCGCCGTACACCTCGGAGGTGGAGGCGAGGACGAACGTCGCCCCCTTCGCCTTCGCGAGGCCGAGCGCCTTGTGCGTGCCGAGGGCGCCGACCTTCAGCGTCGGGATCGGCAGCTCGAGGTAGTCGATCGGGCTCGCCGGGCTCGCCCAGTGCAGCACGAAGTCGACCGGGCCTTCCACGTAGATGTAGTTGGTGACGTCGTGCTTGATGAAGGTGAAGTCGCGATTCACCAGGTGCGCGATGTTCGCCGTGTCGCCGGTGAGCAGGTTGTCGATGCCGATGACCTCGTGCCCCAGGTCGAGCAGGGTCTCGGAGAGATGCGATCCGATGAAGCCGGCAGCACCGGTGATGACGACGCGTTTCTTCATGATGGTTGCTCTGCGGTGGGCGATCGCGGCGTGGTGAACGGCCAGGTCGCCGGTTTACCAGGTCACCACGTCTCAGTAAGCGTGTTTGTGGAAGAACCCACGGAGCACCGTGAGCCAGATGATCTTCAGATCGAGGCGCACCGACCAGTTCTCGATGTAATAGAGGTCGTACTCGATGCGCTTCTCGAGCGGCGTGTTGCCCCGCCAGCCGTTGACCTGCGCCCACCCGGTGAGGCCGGCCCTGACCTTGTGGCGCAGCATGTACTGCGGGATCCGGTGCTTGAACTGCTCGACGAAGTGCGGCCGCTCGGGGCGCGGACCGACGAGCGACATATCGCCTCGGAGCACGTTCCAGAGCTGCGGCAGCTCGTCGATGTTCGCCTTTCGCATGAACCGGCCGAGCGGGGTGACGCGCGGATCGCCCTCCACCGCCCACACCGGTCCGGTGTGCCGCTCGGCGTCGTTGAACATCGAACGGAACTTGACGATGGTGAACGACTTGCCGTCGAGCCCCATGCGCTCCTGCCGGTAGAAGATCGGTCCCCTCGACGTGAGCTTCACGAGCGCCGCGACGACCGCGAGCGGCACCGCGATGACGATGAGCGCCGCCAGCGAGAGGACGACGTCGATCGATCGCTTGACGATCGCGTTGAACCCCTGCAGCGGGACGTCGTTGATGTTGATGACCGGAACGCCGTCCAGATCCTCGAGCCGCGCGCGGAGCGCGATCACCTGCAGCAGATCGGGCACGACCTTCACGTCGACCATCTCGCGGCTCGTGCTCTCGAGCAGCTCCAGCATCCGTATGTGCTGCTCGGGCGGGAGCGCGACGTAGAGGTGATCGATCGACTCGCGCACGGTGATCTCCGCCGCCTCGTCGATGGTGCCGAGGAGCGGGAGCCCGCGGTAGCCGAGGTGATCGCCCGCGGCGCGATCGTCGACGAAGCCGACGATCTGATAGCCCAGCTCGCGATGTTCGAGGATCTTGTCGGCGACGAGCCGCCCGAGATCGCCGGCTCCCGCAATCAGGATCCGCTTCAGCCCGATGCCGGCGCGCCAGCGGCGCTCCAGCACCTCTCGCATCAGCTCGCGCGACGAGTAGGTGAGGCCGACGTTCAGGACGAGGAAGATCGCCCAGACGAGCTGCGAGACCTGGTACGCGCCGACGTCGCGCGCGGCTTCGCTCGCGAGGTAGCTCTGGACGTACAGCGTGCTGACCACGCCGAAGACGACGGCGAGGATGCTGCCGACGAAGACGGCGAAGAAGTCGTCGACGCGCGACCGCCCGCGCCGCAGCCGATAGAGCCCCTGCAGGAAGAAGCCGAGCGGGACGACGACCGCGATGAACGGGAGGACGTTGAGGTACTGCCGCAGCGGCGGCAGCCCGCGCGGAATCGGGATCAGCCCGGTCTGAAAGCGGATCGCGTACGCGAGGATGAACGCCGCCAGGCCGAGCAGCGCATCCGAGATGACGTGGAACGCGACGAGCAGCCGGTTGTGGCGGATCATCGCGCGTGCGCCTCGATCGGCCCGCGGACGATCGCTTCGATCTCGTCGCCGAAGCGCTCGCGCCCGAAGCGCTCGGCGTGCTGCCGGATCGCCGCGCGGTCGAAGGCGCGCGACATCGCCGCGGCGATGCCGTCCGCGAACGCGTCGGCCGTCATGTCGTCGACGAGCACGCCGGTGACGCCGGGAACGACCGTCTCGCGCGCGCCGCCGCGGTTGATCGCCACGACAGGGCGGCCGCAGGCCTGCGCCTCGAGCGGCACGATGCCGAAATCCTCTTCGTTGGGCAGCAGGACGACCGCGGCCTGCCGATACAGCGTCCGCACATCCTCGTTCGACAGCCGGCCGAGGAAGGTCGCGCGTCCCGCCGCATGGCGCTCCAGCGCGGCGCGGCTCGGCCCGTCGCCGACGACTCTCAGCGGCACACCGGCGCGCGCGCAGGCATCGATCGCGATCTCGATCCGCTTGTAGGGCACGAGCGCCGACACGACGAGCGCGAATGGCTCGGGCGCGGTGCTGTCCGGGCGATAGAAGTCGGTGTCGACGGGGGGATACACGACAGACGCCACGCGATTATAGTATCGGGCGATCCTGCCCGCAACATAATGAGAGATAGCCAGATAGCGGTCCGCGCGGTCCGCGGTCCGGCGGTCCCACCGGGCCATGCGCCGCATGATCGGACGCATGACCGCGCTGCCCGCGCGTCCGAGCCGCTCGGGTCCGAAGTAGGCGTCGAACTGGTCCCACGCGTAGCGCATCGGCGTGAAGCAGTAGCAGACGTGCGGCACCCCCTCGGGGGTGATGACCGACTTCGCCACGCAGTGGCTCAGGCTGAGCACCCGATCGAAGCGGTCGAACGTGAAGCGCTCGATTGCCGCGGGGAAGAGCGGCAGGTAGTGGCGGTAGACGCGTGTGGCCGCCGGCAGCTGCTGCACGAACGACGTGTGGATCGGCCGCCGTTCGATGACTGGCGCGACCGAGCCCGGGACGTGGAGCAGCGTGAAGAGCTCGGCGTCGGGGAAGCGCTCGCACACGACTTCGAGCGCCTTCTCGCCGCCGCGCATGCCGGTCAGCCAGTCGTGAACGAGCGCGAGCTTCACGATCGCGGAACGCCCGCCTGCTGGCCGGCGGCCTGCGGCACCGCCTGATCGAACGGCAGGTTCACCACGTCGCCGTAGATCTCGCGCACGCGGTGGACCGCCGATGTCCACGAGAACTGGTGCGCGCGCGCCAGCCCGCGCCGCCGCAGATCGCGCCGCAGATCGACGTCGGTCAACACGCGGTAGATACCGTCGGCAATCGCTTCCGGATCGTACGGATCAACGAGCTGCGCGGCATCGCCCGCGACTTCGGGGAGCGAGGAGACGTTCGACGTGACGACCGGCGTTCCGCTGGCCATCGCCTCGAGCGGCGGCAGCCCGAAGCCCTCGTACAGCGACGGGAACACGAAGACGCCGGCGAGGCGGTACATCACCGCCAGCGTCTCCTCGGGCAGGTATCCGAGGAAGCGGATGTGATTGTGCAGCTGGTGCCGGTGCACCGCGCGGCGCAGCGACGCGTACTTCGAGATGTCGTCGCCGATCATCACGAGCTTCAGCCGATCGAGCCCTCGCCGCCGCACCAGGTGGAACGCCTCGATGAGCCGGTCGAGGTTCTTGTGCGGCTTGACGTTGCCGGCGTAGAGCACGAACTCGTCGTGCAGCTGATACCGCTCGCGCACGCGGACGACGTCCTCCTCCGCCGGCTCGACGCCGAAGCGCGCGTCGTAGGCGTTGTAGATGACGTCGATCTTCGACGGGTCGGTCCCGAAGAACCGGATGATGTCGCTCTTCGAGCTCTCCGAGACCGTGAGGACGCGGGTCGCGCGGCTGGCGGCCATCGCCATCGACGTGCGGGCATAGCGCAGCGCCGCCCGATTCGGCAGGTACTGCGGGAACATCAGGTGGATGCAGTCGTGAATGGTGACGACCGAGCGGCAGCGCACGAGCGGCGGCAGCACGTAATGCGGCGCGTGGAACAGCGTGATCCGCTCCCGGCGCAGCGCCAGCGGCACCGTGATCTGCTCGGCGAGCGAGTAGTTGCCGGCGCGCTCGACGACCGGACGGAAGTTCTCGCCGAGCGCCCGCACGAACGCGGTGTCGTCAGGACGGCAGAGCAGCACGAACTCCGTCGTCCGATCGAGGCGCGCGAGCTCGCGCACCAGGTTCCTGATGTAGGTCCCGATGCCGAAGTCGTGCAGCTTCCGTGCGTCAATGCCGATTCGCACCGTCCGATGATAGCGTCGAACGCGCCGAAAACGCCCGTGCGACGCGCAGCAGTGGAACCAGCCACGGGTGGTGCTTGCGGTAGAAAGCCAGATGGCTGCGCTCGTACGCCTGGCGCGTCGCCGCCGGAGCCGAGGCGGCCGATCGCCCGCGCAGGTGGGTCACCTCGACCGACGGCGTGAAGAGGATCTGCCGCCCGCGGCGGCGGATCGAGGCGCAGAAGTCGACGTCCTCGGTGTACATGAAGAAGCGTTCGTCGAGCAGGCCGACCGCCTCGGCGTCGCTGCGGCGGACCATCAGGCACGCGCCGGTCACCCAGTCGGGCCGCTGTTCCCGTCCGGTCATCTCCTCGACCTGGCGTACCGCGGCGGGGTCGCCGGCGGCGAGCCGCCGCATCAGCCGCCGCTGCGTCCATTCGTTGACGGGGGAAATCATCGGTCCGAACGACAGCTCCGCCCGTCCCTGGCCGTCCACGAGACGGGGCCCGACGACGGCGACATCCGGATGGGCGAGCAGCGTCGTCAGCAGCGCGTCGAGGGCGCCGGGCGGAACGATCGTGTCGCTGTTCAGCAGCAGGAGCGCGGCACCGGCACTGGCGCGGATGCCGATGTTGTTGGCCGCCGCGAAGCCGGCGTTTCCTGGACTTCGTATCACGCGCACGCCGGCGAACCCTTCAGCGGCCTCCGCGCTTCCGTCGGTCGACGCGTTGTCGACGACGATGATCTCGTGCGAGGCGCGCGGCGGCGCGGCGCGCAGCGACTGCAGGCAGCGCTCCAGGTCCGCGCGCGCGTTGTAGCTGACGATGACGATCGACAGATCGATCATCGAACGCTCTCGAGGAGCGCGAGCGTCTCGCGGGCGGCGCGCTCCCAGTCGTAGCGCGCGAGCGTGGCGGGCGCCGCTGTCAGGATCGAGCGGCGCAGCGGCTCGTCGTACAGAAGCCGCTCCAGATCGTCCGCGGCGCTCGACGCCTGTCCAACGGTCGTGTACAGCGCGGCGGCGCCGCAGCTCTCGCGCGCGACCGGCGTATCGAGCAGCAGCGATGGCACGCCGGCCGACAGCGCTTCGAGCGGCGTCAACCCGAGCCCTTCGTATTCCGACAGGAACGCGAACGCCCGCGCACGGCGGTAGAGGCGCCGCAGCTCGGCGTCGCTGACGTACCGGTGCCAGCGGATGCGCGACGCCGCGGTGCTCGACGCGACGAGCGTGTCGACGTCCTGGTGCGGGAAGCTGCGGTTGTCCCCCACCAGATGCAGCGCCGCATCGTCATGCCGCGCGGCGACGCGGGCGAAGGCGGCAATCAGATCGGGGATGTGCCGTCGGTTGAAGATCGAGCCGACGTACAGCACCGCTGCTTCGTCGTGCGGCGAAGAGCCGGCGTCCTCGATCGGCGCTCCTTCGTCCGGCGGATCGATCCCGGGTGGAATGACGGCGACGCGCGACGGGTCGACGTCGAGACGCGCGACGATCTCGGATTTCGAGAACTCCGAGATCGTCACGATGGCGCGCGCCGCGGTCGACGCCTGCCGCGCGAGCAGACGACGACGCGTGCCTTCGCGCCACGAATACCATTCGGGATGCGCGACGAACGAGATGTCGTGCAGCGCGACGACGCGCGGAGCACGCGTGAAGAGCGGCGTCGAGTACGCAGGCGAGAAGAACACGTCGACCCGATCGGCGTCGACCGCTTTCGCGAGCGTGCGCTGCTCCCAGAGGGTGCCTCCGGATCCCGGCAGCACGCGGACCGTTACGCCGGACCAGGCCGCTTCCAGAGGCCGGTGCGCGTACAGCAGGAGCTCGTGCGCCGAATCGTACGGCGATGCGGTCCAGCGTCGAAGCAGGCCCGCGAGGTAGCGGCCGACGCCGGTCGGCTTGCCGGTCAGCTCGCGCGCGTCGATCCCGATCCGCATCAGGCGACGCCTCTCGCCGAGGCGCGATGCGCGATCGCCTTCGCATACGCCTCCAGCGTCGTGTCCGCGGTGCGGCTCCAGCTGTAGGTCGCGGCGCGATCCAGCCCGCGCGCGATGCAGCCGCGGCGGAGCGACACGTTCTCGATCATCTGCTCGATGGCTGTCGCGAGCTGCGACGGATCGCGCGGCGACACGAGCAGGGCGGCTCCACCGGTCACTTCCGGAAGGGCGCCGGTGGCTGCCGCGACGACCGGCACGCCGACGGTCATCGCCTCGAGCACCGGCAGCCCGAAGCCCTCCTCGAACGACGGCTGCACGAGCAGCATCGCGCCGGCGTACAGGCCGTAGCGGTCGGCCGGCGCCACGTAGCCGAGGTGACGCACGTGCCGCTGCAGCGGAGGTCGACCGATCCGATCGAGCCACGGCTGAGACCGGTCGGTCGCGCGACCTGCGAGCACGAGCGGCGGCAGATGGGGCGACCGCGCCAGCAGCTCCTCGTAGGCGTCGAGCAGCGCGCCGACGTTCTTGCGCGGCTCGAGCGTGCCGAAGAACAGCATGTAGCCGTCCTCGGGTTCGGCGTCGCGCGCGCGCCAGTCGGGGCGGCCGGGCGAGCAGACCGAGATCCGATCCGGCGGAACCTGCAGCAGCCGCGTCACCTCGCCTGCCGTGAACTGCGAGACGACAACGACGCGATCGGCGCGCCGCGCGTGCGACGCGGCGAGCGCCGGGTAGTCGCGCCGGATCTCGGCGCGGGTGCGCTCGGGGTGGGTCAGGAAATCGAGGTCGTGAATCGTGACGACCTGCGCCGCCGTCCGCGCCGGCATTAGCAGCGGGTGCATCGAGTGCGCGACATCGAACGGCGCCCCGCAGAGCATCTCGGCCGGAGGCCACCCGAACCGGTGCCAGGCGAGGTTCAGCATGCGGACCGGGATGTGCCGGTCGACGCGACGCGCGCCGGCGAGCTCGACATCCTCGGGAAGACGGTCCGTTGCCGAGCTGGAGAAGATCGTGACCTCCAGCGGCGTGTCGGAGCCCTCCTGTCCGCGCGCGAGCAATGCACGGACGAGCTGATGTGTGTATTCGCCGACGCCGCTGCGCTCCCTGAGCGCCGGCCGGTAATCGAGCAGCACGCGCACTTGTTTAAGTCTTTCCGACTCAGTATCTTATTCAGAAATGAAAATCGCCGTCGTTGGTACCGGATACGTCGGTCTCGTCGCGGGTGCATGTCTCGCGGAGAACGGCAACGATGTCATCTGTGTCGACAAGGACCAGGCCAAGGTCGACACGCTGAAGGCCGGGCGCATGCCGATCTACGAGCCCGGACTGGAAGAGCTGGTGCGGAGGAACACGCAGGAAAAACGCCTGACCTTCACGACGTCTCTCCCGGAGGCGGTCCGCGCGTCGGAGATCGTCTTCATCGCGGTCGGCACGCCACAGGGCGAAGACGGATCGGCCGATCTGCAGCATGTCCTCGGCGTCGCGCACGAGATCGGCAGGTCGATCGACAAGTACACCGTCGTCGTCGACAAGAGCACCGTCCCGGTCGGCACGGCGAAGAAGGTGCGTGCGGCCATCGGGGCCGAAACGAAGGTCCCCTTCAGCGTCGTCAGCAACCCCGAGTTCCTGAAGCAGGGCGCCGCGATCGAGGACTTCATGAAGCCCGACCGGGTCGTCATCGGCTGCGACGATGAGAAGTCGGGCGAGATCATGAGGGCCCTCTACGCGCCGTTCACCCGGACCGGCGCGCCGATCATGGTGATGGACACGGCGAGCGCCGAGCTCTGCAAGTACGCCGCGAACGCGATGCTGGCCACGCGCATCTCGTTCATGAACGAGATCGCGAACGTCTGCGAGATGGTCGGCGCCGACGCCGATTCGGTGCGGAAGGCGGTGGGGTCGGACCGGCGCATCGGGACGTCGTTTCTGTTTCCGGGAATCGGCTACGGCGGCAGCTGTTTCCCGAAGGACGTGAAGGCGATGCTGAAGTCGGCCGCCGACGAAGGGTACGACTTCAAGATCCTGCACGCGGTCGAGGAGGTCAACCAGCGCCAGAAGTCGCGCCTGGTCGAGAAGATGCAGGAGCACCTCGGCGATCTCCGGGGGCGGACGATCGCGCTGTGGGGGCTGGCGTTCAAGCCGCGGACCGACGACATGCGCGAGGCGCCGGCGATCACGATCGTCGAGAAGCTGCTGTCGATGGGCGCGGCGGTTCGCGCGTACGATCCGGAGGCGATGGGGACCGCGCGCCGCATCTTCGACGGCCGGATCACGTACTGCGAGCACAGCTACGACGCGCTCGACGGGGCCGACGCGCTGGCGGTCGTGACCGAGTGGAACGAGTTCCGGGAACCGGACTTCAACAGGATCAAGCAGCTCCTGAAGTCGCCCGTCATCTTCGACGGACGCAACATTTACTCGCCCGCCATGATGCGCGGCCTCGGGTTCCAGTACGTCTCCATTGGCCGCTGATCAGAAGCAGGTTCTGGTTACCGGCGGCGCCGGCTACATCGGGAGCCACGCCGCCAAGGCACTGAAGCAGGCCGGCTACGGCGTTGTCGTCTACGACAACCTCGTGGCCGGACACCGCGAGGCGGTCCGCTACGGTCCGCTCGTCGAAGGGGACATCGCCGACCTCGACGCCGTGCGCCGGGCGCTCCGCGATCACCGCATCTGGGCGGTGATGCACTTCGCGGCGTTCCTGGATGTCGGCGAGTCGGTGCGGCAGCCGGCGAAGTACTACCGCAACAACGTCACCGGCGCGCTCGCCGTTCTCGAGGCGATGGCGCTCGAGCGGGTGGGGCTGTTCGTCTTCTCGTCCACCTGCGCCACCTACGGCGAACCGATCGAAACCCCCATCAGCGAATCGCATCCGCAGAACCCGATCAACGGCTACGGCGAGTCGAAGCTGGCGGTCGAGCGGGCGCTGCCGCATTTCGAGCGGGCGCACGGTCTCCACTCCGCGGCGCTGCGGTACTTCAACGCGGCCGGCGCCGACCCGGACGGCGAAATCGGCGAAGATCACGCGCCGGAGATCCATCTGATTCCGCGCGCGATCGAGGCGGCGACCGGGGGACGCGGGCTCGAGGTGTTCGGCGACGACTACCCGACGCCCGACGGGACCTGCCTGCGCGATTACGTCCACGTCAGCGATCTCGCCGACGCGCACGTCAAGGCGCTCGAGGCGATTGCCGACACCGCAACCTCGCGGATCTACAACCTCGGCACCGGGCGCCCCCATTCCGTACGCGAAGTGATCGAGACGGTGGAGCGGGTGACGGGACGGCGTGTGCCCTGGACCCTCGCGCCGCGGCGCGAGGGCGATCCGGCGGTGCTGTACGCCGCGCCGACGAAGGCGCAGACGGAGCTGCGGTGGACGCCGCGGTTTGCCGACCTCGAGACCATCGTGCGGACCGCCTGGGACTGGCATCGCAGCCGGCCGCACGGCTACCGATCGGCACACCACCCGTGAGCACCGCGTCACCACTGGCCCGGCTCCTCGGCTACGCGCGCCCCTACAAGGTGCGTCTCGCCTGGGCCGTGGTGGCGATGGCGCTCTACGCGGTCGGTTCCGCCGGGCTCGCCGCGCTCATCAAGACGATCTTCGATCACGTGCTGCAGGACCGGTCCCAGCTGGGGACGGTGGCCTGGGCGATCGTCGGGTTGAACCTGCTCAAGGGCATCGGCTCGTACGGATCGGCGTACATGATGGCGTGGGTCGGGCAGCGCGTCGTCATGGACCTGCGCAATACCCTCTACGCGCACATCCTCGGCCAGTCGGCCGCGTTTTTCTCGGTTCGCACCACCGGCGAGCTGATGTCGCGCATCAACAACGACGTCGGCCAGGTGCAGCAGGCGGTCTCGGAGACGATCGGCGATCTCGCGCGCGAGTCACTCGCGCTCGTCGGCTTCGCGGTGTTGCTGTTCTACTACGACGCCTGGCTCGCCATCTTCTGCATCATCAGCGCGCCGCTCGTGGTCTACCCGCTGATCCGCCTCGGCCAGCGCGTCCGCCGGACGACGCGGCGCAGCCAGGAAGCGCTGCAGCTGCTGTCGCACGTCAGCGCCGAAGCGTTCACCGGCCACCGGATCGTGAAGGCCTTCGGGAACGAGCGCAAGGAGGCCGACCGCTTCGCGCGAGCCGGCTATCAGCTGTTCCGCACCAACATGAAGGTGACGGCGGCGCTCTCGAGCCTGCCGCCGCTGATGGAGCTGCTGGGCGGCTTCGGCATGGCCGGCGCGCTCTGGTACGGCAGCCGCGAGATCGCGATGGGGCGGCTGACGATCGGCGAGCTGACCTCGTTCATCGCGACGCTCTTCCTGATGTACGGGCCGGCGAAGAAGTTGAGCCGCGTGAACGCGAACCTGCAGCAGGCGATTGCCGCATCCGAGCGCATCTTCGAGATGCTCGACACGCACACCGAGGTGGTGGAGAAGCCGGGCGCGCCGGCGCTCGCGCCGTTTTCGCGCTCGATCGAGTTCCGCGACGTCGGCTTCGGCTACGACGACGGGCACCGGATTCTGCGGGGGGTCTCGTTCACGGTGACCGCCGGCCAGATGGTCGCGATCGTCGGACGCAGCGGCGCCGGCAAGACGACGCTCGTGAACCTGCTGCCGCGGTTCTACGACGTGACGGGGGGCGCCATCCTCATCGACGGCGTCGACGTGCGCGACGTCACGCTGCCGTCGTTACGCCGGCAGATCGGCATCGTCACGCAGGAGACGGTGCTGTTCGACGACACGATCGCGAGCAACATCTCGTACGGCGCGCCGGCAGCTACCGATGCGGAGATCGAGGCGGCGGCACGCGCCGCCAACGCGCACGAGTTCATCCTCGGCCTCCAGTCGGGGTACCGGACGATGATCGGCGAGCGCGGGCAGCGGTTGTCCGGCGGCCAGCGGCAGCGGATCGCGATCGCGCGCGCGCTGCTGCGCAACGCGCCGATCCTGGTGCTCGACGAAGCGACCTCCGCCCTCGACGCCGAGTCCGAGCTGCTCGTCCAGGAGGCGCTCACCAACCTGATGATGAACCGCACGTCGTTCGTCATCGCGCACCGGCTGTCGACGATCCGCCGCGCCGACGCCATCATCGTGCTCGAGCGCGGCCGCATCGTGGAGGTCGGGCGGCACGACGATCTGGTGACGCGGTCGCACGGCGTCTACGCGGCGCTCTATCAGATGCAGCTGCTCGAAGGGCGCAAACCCGAACGGCGGATGGTGCCGTCATGATCACGTCGATGACCGGCTTTGCCGCCGTCACGCGCGAGGAAGAGCGCGCGACGGTGTCCGTCACGATCCGCGCCGTCAACCATCGTCATCTGGATCTGCAGCTGCGGATGCCGCAGAGCCTTGCCGGGATCGAGGCCGACGTGCGCGCGCTCGTCTCGCGGGCCGTCGTCCGCGGACGGGTGGAAGTGAGCGTCTCGGTCCAGTCGCGCCAGGCGCCCGAGGTCGAAGTGGAGCTCAACGAGAGCGTCGCCCGCGCGCTCGCGCAGGCGCTCGACCGGGCGCGCGAGCGGAATCTCGTCGCCGGTCCGCTGACGCCAGGCGACCTGCTGCGCCTCCCGCAGGCGATCGTGATTCGCGAGAAGGCGGTGGACGACGAGGCGGCAGCTGCGGCGGTGGCGGACCAGGCGCGCGCCGCAATCGAGGCGGCGATCGCCGGCCTGCAGACGATGCGCGCGACGGAAGGGGAGCACCTCCGCGCCGATCTCGACGAGCGGCGCGCGCTGGTCGCCGATCTCGTCGAGCGCGTCACCGTCGCCGCCGACGAGGGACGCGTCGCGCTGGAGCAGCGTTTGACGGAGCGCGTCGCGCAGATCCGGAGCGACCTGCAGGCGGACGAGACCGCCGTGGCGCAGGAGATCGTGCGCTGGGCCGCGCGGTCGGATATCTCGGAAGAGATCGTGCGCTTCCGCGGGCACGTCTCCCACTGGCAGACGCTCGCCGACGGTCCAGAGCCCTGCGGCCGCAAGCTCGACTTCCTGCTCCAGGAGATGAACCGCGAGGTGAACACCATGGGCTCGAAGGCCGACGGGCTCCGCGTGTCCGAGCTGATCATCGCCGCGAAGGCGGAGCTCGAGAAGATGCGCGAGCAGGTGCAGAATGTGGAGTGACGGGCACGGCCGCCTGTTCATCGTCTCGGCGCCCTCGGGCGCCGGCAAGACGACGCTGGTCGAACGTCTCGTCGAGCAGGTGCCGCAGCTGCGGATGTCGCGCTCCTACACGTCGCGGGCCGCCCGCCCGGGCGAGACCGACGGCGTGGACTATAATTTCGTGAGCCGCTCCCGTTTCGAGGAGATGGTGGCGGCGGGCGACTTCCTCGAGTGGGCCGACGTCTTCGGCAACCTGTACGGCACCTGTGCCTCCGATACCGAGCGGCTGCTGGCCGACGGGAGCGACGTCGTCCTCGTGATCGACGTCCAGGGGGCGCGTCAGGTGCGGACGCTGCGGCCGCAGGCGACGACGATCTTCGTGATGCCGCCGTCGTTCCAGGTCCTGGAGCAGCGGCTGCGCGGGAGGAGCAAGGACAGCGAAGCGGCCATCGTGCGGCGGCTGGAGGTCGCGCGGCAGGAGGTCGCCTCGTTCACCGAGTACGACTTCATCGTCATCAACGACGAGTTGACGACGGCGGTCGACCGGCTGCGGGGGATCGTGCTCGCCGAGCGGTGCCGCCGGACGTGCATGCGGACCGCCGCCGAAGCCATCGTGAAGACCTTCGCCTGACGCCGCCGTGTGACAACGCAGTGCCGAGCGCTCGAACGCCGAGCTCGAGGCCATCAATCGAGACGATTCAGCAACCGGAAACCAGCCATCGGAGATTCGAGCGTTCCATGATCGACCGTTCCAAGCTGCCCAACACCTTCGAGTTCGTCGTCACCGCCGGCGCGCGCGCGCGCCAGCTGCTCGCCGGCTCGGTGCCGCGCGTCGAGGCCGGCACGCACAAGAAGACGACCCTTGCCGCGCGCGAAGTCCAGATCGGCGCGGTGGAGAAGATCCCGGCGCCGGCGCCGGACGTCGTCCCGGAGTAACAGGTGGCGTCCGGCTTCAGAGCGCTTTGCAGTTGCGTGTAGCCGCGGACCTTTAGGTCCGCATAGTGCCGACCTGAAGGTCGGCAGCTACATATGTCTGAAAAGCTTTAGCCGGATGGCTCTCCTACAGATCTCATGCTCATCGCCCTCGGCATCTGCGGCGGAATCGGCGCCTACAAGGCGGTCGAGGTCGCGCGCGGCCTGCAGAAGCGCGGACACGACGTCGTCGCGATCATGACGCACTCGGCGACGCGCTTCGTCGGCCCGGTGACGTTCGAGGCGATCACGCGGCGCAAGGTCATCACCGATCAGTGGGAGCCTGGCGCCAACGCCGACATCGAGCACATCGCGCTGGCGTCGACGATCGATCTGCTCCTGGTGGCGCCGGCGACCGCGAACGTCATCGGCAAGTTCGCGCACGGCATCGCCGACGACTTCCTCACGACGCTCTACACCGCGACCCAGGCGCCGACGCTCGTCGCGCCGGCGATGAACACGCAGATGTTCTCGCACGACGCGGTGCGGGCGAACATGGACACGCTGGCGTCGCGGGGCGTCCGCTTCGTCGAGCCAGGTGAGGGATATCTCGCCTGCGGATGGATCGGCAAGGGACGGCTCGCCGAGCCCGACGAGATCTGCGCCGCCGCCGACGCGATCCTTCGGCCGTCGACCGGTCTCGCCGGCAAACGGTTGCTCGTCACCGCCGGTCCGACCTGTGAGGACATCGATCCAGTGCGCTTCATCGGGAACCGCTCGAGCGGCCGGATGGGGTTCGCGATTGCCGACCAAGCCGCCCGCCGCGGCGCGCTCGTGACGGTCGTCGCCGGGCCGACGACGGCCCCAGAGCCGCGCGTGCAGGAGATCGTTCGCGTGCGCCGGGCAGAAGAGATGTATCGCGAGGTCATGGCCCGCGCCGGCCGGATGGACGCGATCGTGATGGCCGCCGCCGTCGCTGATTACACGCCCGATACCGTCGCGGCGCAGAAGATCTCGAAGAGCGAAGGCCCGATGACGCTGGTCCTCACGCGGACGCCGGACATCCTGAAAGCGCTCGGCGATCGGCGCGGCGCGGACGGCCCGGGGCCGGTGCTCGTCGGTTTCGCCGCCGAAACCGACGACGTCGTGGCGAGGGCGACGGCCAAGCTGCGGAACAAGCGCGTCGACCTGATCGTGGCCAACGACGTATCGCGATCCGACGCCGGCTTCGACGTCGGCACGAACGAGGTGACGCTGGTATCCGAACAGGGAACCGAACCGGTGCCGCTGCAGTCGAAGGCAGCAGTCGCTTCGGTGATCCTGAACCGCGTGGAGGATCTGCTCCGCGCGCGTGCCAGCGTCGACGCGGCGCGGTGAGCGGACTCGATCGGTTACTTCCTCCTCATGGATCGTGAACAGCTCGTCGAACATCTGAAGTTCGCCGCCGAGCTCGGCGTCGCCGGCGTCAGCCGCGATCCGGCGTGGCGGCGTCGCGAGGCGTCGTCGAGCGTCGCCGTCCCGGCCGAGACCGCGGTGGCCGGCGACGAGAAGACGATCGCTGCCGATCCGGAGGTCGCACCGCTCGTGCTCGCGCGCAGCGCCGCCGATCTCCTCGAGGCGATCCGCCAGGATATCGGACCCGACTGCGCACGCTGCAAGCTGCACACGCTCGGCCGCACGCAGGTCGTCTTCGGCGTCGGCAATCCGCAGGCGAGGCTGATGTTCGTCGGCGAAGCGCCGGGCGCCGACGAAGACGAGCAGGGAATACCGTTCGTCGGCCGCGCCGGTCAGCTGCTCACGAAGATCATCGAAGCGATCGATCTGCGGCGCGAGGACGTCTACATCGCGAACGTGATCAAGTGCCGTCCTCCGCAGAACCGCAACCCGGAGCCGGACGAGGTCGCCACCTGCGAGCCATTCCTGTTCCAGCAGATCGACGCGATCGGGCCGAAGGTCATCGTCGCGCTCGGAAAGTTCGGCGCGCAGACGCTGCTGCGTACCGACGCGCCGATCTCGCGCTTGCGCGGCCGCGTGTTCGAATTTCGCGGCGCGAAGCTGATACCGACGTTCCATCCCGCTTATCTGCTGCGCAACCCGCCAGCCAAGCGCGACGTGTGGGAGGACATGAAGCGGGTGCGGGAGCTCCTCAAGGACGGCGAGTAGCCAGAGATCTCCCGTGTTTGTCCGCGTAGCCGTTCCCGTTCCCGCGCTCGACCTCCTGACCTATCGGGTCCCTGCCGGCATCACGGCGCCGCCAGTCGGCGCCCGCGTCGTCGTGCCGCTCGGCACGCGATCGGTGACCGGGATCGTCGTCGACCTCTGCGAGCGATCGGGTGCGCCAGAGGGGACCGAGATCCGTCCGCTGAAGACGGTCCTCGACGCCGAACCGTTCATCCCCTCCGACGTGGTCGAACTGGCCACGTGGACCGCCGAGTATTACGCGGCCGGACCGGGCGAGACGATCACGGCCGTGCTTCCCCCGAAGACACGAGGAGAACGGGTCGACTCGCACAAGAGCGTGCGGATGCTGTCGATCACGCCGGCCGGCACCGATCCCGATCTGTCGGTGACGGCGCGTCAGCGCGAGGTGCTCGACATCGTCGGTGGGACGGCGGAGGGGATTGCGTCGGCCGATCTCGCGCGGCGCGGCATCAGCGCCGATCTGGTGAGCCGTCTGATCAGGATGGGTCTCCTGCAGGCGCGGCAGGCGCGTGTGGATCGCGACCCGTTCGAGGCGTCGAGCCTCGAAGCGGCACCGGTCGATCCGCATCGCCGGCTCACGCTCGAACAGGAGTCGGCGCTCGGCCGGCTGCTGGATCTCTCGCGAGCCAGGACGTTCAAGGCGGCGCTGCTGCACGGCGTGACCGGCAGCGGCAAGACGGAGATCTACCTGCGGCTGTCGGCGGCGGTCAGGGACTCCAGCCGCCGCGTGCTGATGCTCGTGCCGGAGATCGCGCTGACGCCGCAGGTGGCGGCGCTCTTCAGGCAGACCTTTCACGAGCGCGTGGCCATTCAGCACAGCGGCCTCTCCGACGGCGAGCGTCACGATCAGTGGCAGCGGATCCGGCGCGGCGAGGTCGACGTGATCGTCGGCACCCGCTCGGCGGTCTTCTCGCCGGTCCGGCACCTCGGGCTCGTCATCGTCGACGAGGAGCACGACAGCTCCTACAAGCAGGAGGAGAGCCCGCGCTATAACGGGCGCGACGTCGCGCTCGTCCGGGCGCAGCGCGCGGGTGCGCTGGCGGTGCTCGGGTCGGCGACGCCGTCGATGGAGACCTACTCCAACGCGATGGCCGGCAAGTACGAGCGCATCGTGCTGGAGCGCCGCATCCTGGATCGGCCGCTGGCGTCGGTGACGGTCGTCGACATGCGAGAGGAGTACGCGGCCGAGGGTCCGGAGGTGATTCTCAGCCGGCCGTTACGCGAGGCGCTCGCCGCGCGGCTCGAGCGTCGAGAGCAGTCGATCGTCCTCCTGAACCGGCGCGGCTACGCGACGGCGGTGTTCTGCCGGCAGTGTTCGGGGACCGTCGATTGCCCCAACTGCAGCGTCTCGCTCGTCGTGCACGGCGAAGGGGCGACACGCCGCGCGCGGTGTCACTACTGCAACTACTCCGCGCGGGTGCCGAATGCCTGCCCGCTGTGCAAGGCGCCGTATCTCGAGCAGACCGGGTTCGGCACGGAGCGTGTCGAGGCGGAGGTGCGACGGCACTGCCCGACGGCGCGCGTCGAGCGGCTCGATCGCGATTCGGTGCGGCGCAAGGGTACGCTGACGGCGCTGCTCGGACGTTTCCGATCGGGCGAGATCGACGTCCTCGTCGGCACGCAGATGATCGCGAAGGGGCACGATTTCCCGAAGGTGACGCTGGTGGGCGTCGTCTCGGCCGACGTCGGCCTCGGCATGGCCGACTTCCGCGCATCGGAACGTACCTTTCAGCTCCTCACGCAGGTGGCGGGGCGTGCCGGCCGCGGAGAAACCGCCGGCGAGGCGATCGTCCAGACGATCTATCCGGATCACTACAGCATCCAGCTCGCCTGCCGGCAGGACTACGTCGCCTTCTTCGAGCGCGAGCTGCACTTCCGCAAGGCGATGCGCTATCCGCCCGCGGTGTCGCTCATCAACGCCGTCGTCCGCGCGCGCACGTTCACCGGCGCCATGGACGATGCGAGCGCCATCGTCGAGCAGATGCGCGGGCAGGATCGGTCGCTGAAACACTACCGCGTGCTCGGCCCCGCGCCGGCGCCGCTCGGCAAGCTTCGGGGCGAGTATCGCGCGCAGTTCCTCGTCAAGGGCACGAACCGCCGGCGGATGCGCGAAGCGCTGGTCGGCATCCTGGGCGCGCGGCCCGATCTGGCGCGGCGGACGGTCGTCGACGTCGATCCGCTCAGCGTGCTGTGATCGCCGGACGTGAATAGTACGTACACCCCGTCCCAACGCCATTCATCACGAAGGACGACGGTCACGAAGGACAACTTTCTCCTGTGACAATCGTGTCTTCGTGATGACGTTTGCTATCGAATCAGTTGAAGCGGCTCGATCGGCGCCGGCGTGAAGCAGAGGACGAACATCAGCACGGCGAAGAGCGCGAGCCATTTGCGCCGCGGGTCGAGCGGCACTTCCTCGTCGAAGGTGCGCGGGTGATGGCGGCCGAAGGTGAAGAGCATCACGATCATCAGCATCGTCCACACCAGCCAGCTGGCGGAGAACCAGGTCAGGACGACGGCGCAGCCGACCATGACGAGCGTGAGCGTCGAGGAGCGGCGCCCGAACACCGCGTAGGAGATGTGGCCGCCGTCGAGCTGTCCGATCGGAAACAGGTTCAGCGCGGTGGCCAGCATGCCGAACCAGGCGGCGAACGCGACCGGGTGCAGGTTGACCGTGTAGCCGTCCCCCGGCGTGCCCCAGAGGATCCAGGACGCCAGCTTGAACAGCAGCGGCTCGCCGAGCGACAGCCCTTCCAGCCCCGTCGGCATGACGACGACGCGCGACATGGCGAGGCCGATGAACAGCGCCGGCACCGCGATCACGAAGCCGGCGATGGGGCCGGCGATGCCGATGTCGAACAGCATGCGCTTGCTCGGAATCGGTTCGCGGATGCGGATGAAGGCGCCGAGCGTACCGGTCAGCGGCAGCGGCGCAGGCAGGAAGAACGGCAGAGACGCGTCGACGTCATAATAGCGGCACGCGAAGTAGTGACCGAGCTCGTGACACCCGAGGATGGCGAGGATCGTGCCGCTGTACCAGAAGCCTTTGAGCAGGAGCGACCACGTGCCGAAGGCGTGGCGGTGAATGCCGAAGTCGCTGGCGAACGACTCGTAGTGCGCCGAGCCGACGAAGGTCGTGCTCGCAATCGTCAGCAGGAGCAGCAGGCCGTGCAGCCAGCGGCGATCCTGGAACTTGCGACGCGGGAGCCAGACGTAGTCAGGCGGGAGCGTCAGTGATTCTTCGCGAGCAGGGTCCAACCGTACGATTATCCGATGTTCTGGAGGTCTTTGCCCGGCTTGAAACGGATGGTGCGGCCAGGAGGGATGCGCACTTCCTTGCCCGTGCGTGGGTTGCGCCCGATGCCGCGCTTCCTCGGCTTCACCTGGAAGACACCGAAACCGCGCAGCTCGATGCGCTCGCCCCGCTGCATGGAGGTCCGCATCGCGTCGAACACCGCGTCGACAGCCACCTCGGCCTTGACCTTGGTGATGTCCGCGATCTTCGACACTTCATTGACGATGTCGACCTTGATCATGCTTAGGGGCTCCTCGAATCTTGTAAATATCATAGATTGTGACACTTACGCTGTCAAGGCTGAGGCTAAGTGATCGCGGAGACACCTCGCTGAATGCCTCGGAAACTGCCGTCGGTCGTGCTGGTCGGACGTCCCAACGTGGGGAAATCGACCCTCTTCAACAAGATGATCGGGTCGCGTCGCGCCATCGTCGCGCCGATCGCCGGAACGACGCGCGACTCGCTCGCGTTCCCCGTGTCGTGGCGCGGCGCCACGTTCCAGCTGTCCGACACGGGCGGTCTGTATGGGGCCAGCGAGGATCCGCTGCACGACCTCGTGGTGCAGCAGGGCAAACGCGCCATCGCGAACGCCGATCTGCTGGTGTTCCTGACGGATGGCCAGAAGGGGCTCGCCGCCGGCGACGAGACGATCGCGCGTGAGATCCGCGAGACGGGGCTGCCGATCGTGTTCGTCGTGAACAAGACCGACGACAAGCGTGCGCGTGCCTCGGTGCCCGAGTTCTATCAGCTCGGGTTCGAGCCGGTATTCGAGATCTCGGCCGAGCATGGCAACGGCATCGGCGACCTGCTGGACGAGATCGTGGCCCGGCTCGGAAAGCGCGGACGTCAGCCGGAAGCGGCGGAGACCGCTGACAACGCGGCGACAGAGCAGGCCGGGACAAAGGCGCCCGAGGAGACGACGATCGCGATCATCGGCCGCCCCAACGTCGGCAAGTCCTCGCTTCTCAATCGCTTGCTGAAGGAGGAGCGCGTGATGGTCAGCGACGTGCCGGGGACGACGCGCGACGCGATCGACGCGACGCTGACGTGGCACCGCCGGCAGTTCCGGATCGTCGACACCGCCGGCATGCGGCGTCCCGGCCGCGTGCGCAGCGGCGGCAAGGTGGAACTGGTCAGCGTGGCCGGCGCGAAGAGAGCGATCATCGACGCCGACGTCGTCGCGCTGCTGATCGACTCGAAGGAAGGGGCGACCGATCAGGATGCGGCGATCGGCGGAGAAGCGGACCGTGCCGGGCGCGGCGTCGTGATCGTGGCGAACAAGTGGGACCTGGTCAAGAACGCCGACCCCGACTTCGTCAAGCGGTTCGACGACGCCGTCAGGCGGAAGATGCGGTTCCTGGACTACGCGCCGATCCTCCACATCTCGGCGCTGACGGGCGAGCGGGCGCCGAAGGTGCTCGAGGCGCTCGACCGGGCGGCCGCCAACCGGCGGAAGCGGGTGCCGACGCCGGCGCTGAACCGGTTCGTCGAGTCGATCGTCGCCGCCAATCCTCCGGTCAGCCCCGAGCGGCGCAACGTGAAGATCATGTACGCCGCGCAGATCGGCGTCGCGCCGCCGACGTTCGTCTTCTTCACCAACGTCGCGACGACGTTCCATTTCTCGTACGAGCGGTTCCTGGTGAACCGCATCCGCGAGCAGTTTGGATTCGAAGGAACGCCGATCCGGATCCAGGTGCGGCGGCGGGCGAAGTCGAAGCCGGGCGTGCGCACGAGGAAGAAGACCGAGGGGGCCCCGGGCTAGCGGTCGAGACGAGGATGCGGCGGCGCGCCGAGCTGTCTGCGCCGACCCGGATGCTATACTTTCGCTGGCAGATCTGGTCCCGTGCCGATGGCTGAGATGTCTCAGGTTGAGATCCCGAACCGTGCGCTGTTCAAGGCGTCGGAGGTCTGCGACCTCGCGAAGCTGCAGCCCTACGTGCTGCGCTCGTGGGAAGCCGAGTTCAAGGATCTCGGCATGGTCAGGAGCGGATCGACCGCGCGCGTGTACCGCCGCGAGGATGTCGAGCGGGTGCTCCGGATCAAGCACCTGGTGCTCATCGAGGGGCTGACGCTTGCCGGTGTCCGGCGGCGCCTGGAAGAAGAGGCGGAGCCGCCGCTCGAAGAGGAATTGCCGGCAGCGGTCGCGGCCCCCACTGCGATTGGGGACGAGGTTCGCCAGCGGATTCGCGAGGTGAGGCGAGGGCTGCGGGCGCTGCTCGATCTGCTCGAGGCGCCGGGAGCGATCGCGGTGGCCGCAGGGCACGCGGCTGTCGGCGCTGCGGCCGCGTCAGCCGAGTTCGCGCTCACGCCGGCAAAAGAGGTCGTCGCCGAGTCGAAGCCGGCCCGGCGCGCCGTCGCGAAGGACGAGGGGAGCGGGCGAAGCAGCTCGCCTCGGCGCAAACGTTCGGCGTAGAATGAACGTTCCGCCTTTCGCGCCGTGATCGTAGTGCCCGGCTTTAGCCGGGCCCGTGGCATCCGGCATCAGCGGGATCTCTTCGTATCGGGATGTAGCGCAGCCTGGCTAGCGCACCTGACTGGGGGTCAGGGGGTCGTGGGTTCGAATCCCGCCATCCCGACCAATTCTGTTAAGAAAAAAGGCCGTTCCTAAGGGCGGCCTTTTTTTCTGGGTAACACATGGGTAACAGGTCGATCCCATCAACTCTCGGCGGCCCCCTCGCACGAGGTGTCCGATGCTGTCGGACCGTTGCTTTTACCCCATCATCCTTTTCGCTTTCTGCCGAGGTCCAGCGACCGAGCTGTTTCTGGGATCGCGCGTGAACTGCGCGCGGAAGTTGTTCACTTGAACGCGCGCTTGGCCGATCTGGAACGGAGCAGCGCGTGCAGTTTCAGCGCATCGCGCAGATGCAGGTCCAACTCGATGAAATCGTTCGCTTGGTCAAGGAGGCGATCGGAGTCGGCGGTGCAGGCGATCAAAGCAGGCGCCGGGCGACCAAACCCAAGCAAGTGACCGCACGCCGTCGATCGTCTGAGCGCGAGGGATGATCGTCTGACCAATGCTTCCAGACAGGCCTGACGAAGCCTACAGAGCGGCCAGTGAGGGACGGACGATCCCGTGTCAACGCTGGTCCAAAATCCGACAGTACCGCCGGGTGAAAATCCGACAGATCGACGAGGGGACGAGCCTCAGATCGTCGCAGCCTCCTGACGGGCACGGCGCCGACGCGCGGGAGCGGATTCCGGCTCCGGCGGCGCATGCAGCGTCTGCCACAGCTCGGTGTGCTGCCGCATGCGGTAGCTGTTACCGCGAATCGTGACCAGGTGGCAGTGGTGGACCAAGCGGTCGATCAGCGTAGCCGCCATGACTTCGTCGCCGAAGATCTCGCCCCACTCCTCAAAGCCTTTATTCGACGTGAGCACCGTGGACGCGTGCTCGTAGCGGCGCGTCATCAGCTGGAAGAAGATCATCGCCCCGGTGCGGCTGATCGAGAGATAGCCGATTTCATCGACGACGAGCAGCGCCGGATGGGTCAGTACCTTCAGTCGCGCCTGTAAGCGGCCCGCGGCTTGGGCGTCTTCGAGCGAGGTGATCAGGTCGGCCAGCGTCCCGTAGCAGACGCGCCGGCCGCTCTGCGCGGCGGCAATGGCGAGGCTGATCGCCAAGTGCGTCTTGCCGACACCGGGCGGTCCCAGGAAGATGACATTCTCACCGCGCTCGACGAAGCCGAGCTCGTGCAGGCTTTCGATCTGCTCGCGGCGGAGGGACGGCTGGAACGTGAAATCGAAATCGCGTAGTTGCTTGACCGCTGGGAGTCGGCTCGATCGCATGGCGGCCTGGAGCCGCCGGTTATTGCGCAGCTGAATTCGTGCGGTGAGCAGCTGCTCGATCGCGTCGGACGCCGTGAGCGTGCCGCCGTCGACGCCCTGCAGGATCGCATCCAGCGCTTCGAGCGCCCCGGGCGACCGAGTGTGCATTGCGGAAGGATTCGATACGAAGCACCACGTCTTGATCCTTCTCCGCGACAACGGCCTTCGAGAGCACGCCGGGATCGTCCTGCCCGCGACGCATCTATAGAACGACCGGGGTTCGATCGGCGAGATGACGGAAGAGGAGCGCCAGCTGAGGATCCCCCACAGTAGATAGCGTATCAGGATCTTGCTTCGACAGGTGGTGCATGCATGACACCGTTGACCCGGCAAGCAGAGTGACTGTCGTCTCAGGGGCCGGCCTGTCGGAACACGCGTTTGGCGACGATTCTGAAATCGTTGCAGTTGAAGCAATTGATGCTTCCGGCACGGCATATCTGAGGCACAATTCGTATTCCCTGTCTGCCGTCGACATTGCAACATGGAGCACCAAGTGGACTGTTGATGATACGTACCTCGGCTTTGTCACGGCCATAGACGGAGGTAGTGTGCTCTTGTTCGATTACGACAATACTGAGCTGGTGACGCTGAGCAGTGCTGGGAGCACGTTGTCTCGAACGGCCGCGCCACAGGCAGCAGATGCCTATCCAATTAACGCCTCTCAAGGCCTGCTGCATGGCATCGATTGGCTGACCGGCAGCATTGGAGAGTACACGGCGCCGGACATCTGTGAGGCTAGTTTCATCTTTATTGCTGGCCAAGGGAACTTGCAGCGGAAGGGCCGTGGAAAGAGCTGCATCTTGCCGCCTCACCTTTCGTATACCCGCGCGATGGCTCCGCGCACGAACGACTACAAGTACAAGTTCATGGCGAATGGCTCGACGGATGAAGCATGGACAGCGGACCCAAAGGCCGGAGTCGCGGACGCCTTCGCATTGTGGAACGCCGCGAACGCCGCTGCGGGCATATCGGTGCACTTCTCAGAAGAAACAGGGAGCGGTCCAGCGGATATCGAGCTTCACCGAAAGCCTCTCGCCTCAGATCAAGCCGGGCTCTTCACGCCGTCATTGTCGGTACCACACGGTTCGACGGAGTATATTTCGGCTGGGGGGATCGACCTGCAGAGTGACGCCGCAATACTGAAATCTAGGAAGGGTTATCTCAAAGTCGCTTTGCACGAGATCGGCCATGTCATGGGACTGGATCACACTCCAACATCAAGCGCCAACGGCACTTCGGTGATGAACCGGTGGGGAGCAATCCAGTACTCGCCATCGCGGATTAATCGGCGTGACGACCCTGCTGGGTTGCTGCCAACCAAGGTGACCCCTTGCGACAGCGCTGCGGTCGCCGAGCTCTACTAGTCTGGAGAATTCTAGTGTTACGCGATCTTCTGCCAATATTCGTGACATCGCTTAGTGTTGCAATCCTGCACACTTCTTATTTGTGTGCTGCACCACAGCTCCAGCAACGCATCCTGCCGCTGAGCACAACGCCTCTGCGCGACCTGGTTTTGCAGGAGGACGACGTGGTCGTGGTTGCTAAGCCGGACGAGAGCATCATGCCCCCTGCCGGAGTGCTTTCGATCGATACTGCTGTTGCGTTCTCCGTCGGGTCGGCTACTACAGTGGTCGAGGCGCGAGTTCTCGCCACGCACTCGAAGCCAACAGAACGCGGGAACTGGATTGAGACCGAAGTCGTCGCCTCGGTTGACGCTGTGATAAACGCTTCGAATAGGATGGCGATGCCGCGTCAGGTGACATTCACATTGGATGGTGGTGAAATTGTCATCGGTCATACTACAGTTCGGTCAGAATGGGTATCTAAGCTGCACAAAGGCGATCGGCTTCTGCTCGGCTTCAGATGGGGTCGATCGGGCGGAGCGATTCATGCCTCAAAGCTGGTTATGGTGGTCAACGGGGACGGCACACTCGATCCGTGGTATGTGGCAAAGGAGCGAGCACCGTATGCAGACCCCTTAAAGGGTGCGGATTTGAAACGCGTCGAACGTATTCTTAAGAGTATGAAGCTTGAGTAAGCCGTGTCCGCCCCGTGAGGCAGCTGGCTCCACGCGCGTTCCGGGCCAGGCACGCAAGTTTCGAGAAGAACAGTCTCGAGATCCGGCCGGCGGGCGCTGATGTCGGCGGGCCTGCGCTGGGTCTCGCGCTGTGCCATGACAGACTTGCCCATGACAGAGTCGAGGTCCAGACGTTCCGCTTCAATTCGCAAAGATCAGTTGTGACTTGGAGCGTGTGACTCATCCCAATATGCCATTCAATGCGTCGCGAGGACAGGCGAACTTAGAAACAGCGTGCGATCATCTGGTGCCAGGTCGTTGAGCCAGACGGCGGCTTCGTCCTGAGGCAAGAGCGAAAGGAGCGCTCGCTGCGCTGGCGTCGGCAGCAGCTCGAACACGGCCGCGACGGCGCGCGCAGGAAGAACGCGCAATACCCTTGTCTGATCGGAGGGCGGGACCAGCATGATCGCGTCCCTGACCTCGCGCAGTGACCACTGCAGGAGCACCTGGCGTGTGGTCGTGGCATTGGTGTTCCTCAGCAGCGCCACGAGACGGTCACGCACTGGCTTCGCGCGCATGAGATCTTTTACCGGTGATGACTGAGCTGATGCCGTCGTTTATCTCGTCGCCGCGATGACCCGTTGATACAAATCGACGTAATCGGTCGCCATACGCCGCGCATTGAACCGCGTCTCGAACACGCGGCGGCAGGTTCGCCGATCCAGGCGTTCCAGTTGATAGACCGCCTGGGCCGCCTGTTCGACGTCGTCGACGATGAAGCCCGTGAGGGCGTCATCGATGACTTCCGGCACGGAGCCCCGTCGCCAGGCGATGACTGGCATGCCGCACGCGAGCGATGGCGAACGTCAGGTCGCGTGATTCCACTCGGGTTCTCCTTCTTCCGACAGCGTAGAGAACCGCACCGACGAAAGGCCTGAGAAGTTCCTGAAGAAGCCCTGAGGTGTGCGTTCTCAGGAACTCTTCAGGGACTCTTGAGCCACTTCTGAGGTACGGCTCTCTAGGCTGTCTACATGGTCATGATTCGCGCACGCGGGATACCGCACTGGGTTCTTCGTCACGTCGCCGAGACATTCACGTCGTCAGGGCACGGCCCGACGGCGCCTACGCACAGGAAACGCTTCCGGCCTGCTCGCGCCACGCGTGTGTCGGCTGTTGAGCGGCGATGGAAGTTGGTGGCGCTGCCGCTTGTCGTGTTGTCGATCGCGGCTGCACCAGCGGCGGCGCAGACGCCGGCGGCCTCACCAGCCGATCCCAATCCGGGGAACATCACCGTCACCGGCAGCTTCGACGCGGTGAGCACCTACATGTTCCGAGGCATTCGACAGCATTCGACCGGCGTGGCGTTGTGGCCCGTTGCCGATCTCGGCATCGCGGTGTACTCCGGTGGCGATGGGCTCGAGAGCGCCACCATCGACCTCGGGACGTGGAACAGCCTGCACACCGGAGACACCGGCCAGGACGGACCGACGGGAAAGCTGTGGTACGAGTCGGACTTCTATTCGAAGGTCAGTCTCGGATTTGGCGGCAGCACCAGCGTCGCCGCGCTGTACACCGCGTACACGAGCCCCAACAATGCCTTCACGACCGTGAAGGAGATCGCGTTTCAGATCGCGGTGGATGACAGCGCCTACCTGGGGAAGGCGGCACTGAAGCCGTACGCGCTCGCCGCCTTCGAATTCGACACCGACCAGGGCGTCGGGCAGGCGGACGGTGGCGCGAAGGCGGGCCGGTATCTGGAGTTCGGCGTCGCACCGGGCTATGCGGGATCGAGGGCCTCGCTGGCCGCTCCGGTGAAGGTCGGGCTGAGCCTCGCGAACTACTACGAGCGGAATACGGGCACGCCCGAGGCTCCGGTGTTCGTCGACGACACGTTCGGCTACTTCAGCGTCGCGGGCCTTGTCACCGTCCCGCTCGGCGGAACCACGGGCTTTGGCGCGTGGAACCTGCACGGCGGGGTCGAGTTTCAGGCGCTCGGCGACACGACGAAGGCGCTGAATGGCGGCGACGGGCAGCGTGTCATTGGTTCGATCGGAATCGGGTTCTCCTACTGAGAATCGAGGTGACCAGTGCTGGACATCGTTTTCGTGGGCCTGGTGGTGGTGTTCTTCGTCGTCAGCCTCGGCTACGTGCGCGTGTGCGACCGGCTGATGAAGTGAGAGGTGGGTCGTGGAGCTCGAGTACGCCATTGGTCTCGTCGTGAGCGTGGCAACGCTCGCGTATCTCGTCGTCGCGATGCTGAAGCCGGAGAAGTTCTGACATGACTACGAACGGCTGGCTGCAGATTCTGTTCTTCCTTCTGGCGCTGCTCCTGGTGACGCCGCTGCTGGGCGCGTACATGGCGCGCGTCTTCTCCCGCCAGCGGACCTGGCTCGATCCGGTACTGCGGCCCCTCGAACGGCTCGTCTACCGGGTGACCGGTGTCGACGAGACACGTGAGATGCGGTGGACGGAGTATGCCGTGGCAGTGCTGTTCTTCAGCGGCGTGTCGCTGGTGGTGCTCTATGCAATCCAGCGTCTGCAGCAGGTGCTGCCCTGGAATCCGCAGGGGTTCCCGGCCGTCGCCCCGGCGCTGGCGTTCAACACCGCCGTTTCCTTCGCCACCAACACGAACTGGCAGGCGTATGGCGGCGAGTCCACCATGAGCTACTTCACGCAGATGGCCGGGCTCGCGTACCACAACTTCGTGTCCGCGGCGACCGGCATGGCCGTCGCGATTGCGTTCATTCGCGGCATCGCGCACCGCGAGAAGGAGACGCTCGGCAACTTCTGGGTGGACATGGTGCGCGCCTCCCTGTGGGTCCTGCTGCCCATTGCGATCGTCGGAGCGCTGTTCCTCGTGTCGCAGGGGGTCGTGCAGAACCTGAAGCCTTACGACACCGTGCAGACGGTCGAAGGCGCGACGCAGGTGATTGCGCAGGGTCCCGTCGCATCGCAGGAGATCATCAAGCAGTTCGGCACGAACGGCGGCGGCTTCTTCAATGCCAACGCCGCCCACCCGTTCGAGAATCCGACGCCGCTGTCGAACTTCCTCTTGATGTTCGGCATCTTTGCGATCTCGGCCGGTCTGACCTACACGCTGGGCTCCATGACTGGTTCACGACGCCACGGCTGGGCGATCTGGAGTGCGATGGTGTTCCTGTTTCTCCTCGGTGTCTCCGTGGCGTACTGGGCCGAGGCGCGCGGGAATCCGCTGTTGACCGCTGTCGGCGCGGATCAGACGGTGACCGCCACGTCATCGGGCGGCAACATGGAGGGCAAGGAGGTCCGCTTCGGCATCGCCAACACCGCGCTCTTCGCGACAGTGACGACCGATGCGAGCTGCGGCGCGATCAATGGCTGGTTCGACTCGTTCACGCCGCTCGGCGGCCTCGTCCCGCTCGCCAACATGCAACTGAGCGAGGTGGTCTTCGGCGGCGTCGGCGCCGGTCTCTACGGCGTGCTCGTCTACATCATCCTGTCTGTGTTCATCGCCGGCCTGATGGTCGGGCGGACGCCGGAGTACCTGGGGAAGAAGATCCAGGCGTTCGAGGTCCAGATGGCGATGCTGACGGTGCTGATCTTCTCGTTCGTAATCCTGTCGTTCACAGCCGTCTCGTCCGTCTCGCCGGGCTTCGGGACGTCGAGCATCTTCAATGCCGGCCCGCACGGCCTCTCGGAGATCCTCTACGCCTATTCGTCCGGCGCCGCGAACAACGGGTCGGCCTTTGGTGGGCTGAGCGTGAACACGAACTGGTACAACACCACGATCGGCCTCGCCATGCTCTTCGGCCGCTTCTTCATGATCATTCCGCCGCTCGCGATCGCGGGGAGCTTGAGCCGGAAGAAGCACGTGCCGCCGTCGCTCGGGACGTTCCCGGTGACGACACCGCTCTTCAGCGCGCTCCTCGTCGGCGTCATTCTCATCGTCGGCGCGTTGACATTCTTCCCGGCCCTGAGTCTCGGGCCGATCGTCGAGCACTTCCTGATGCAGAACGGGCAGGTCTTCTAATGGCGACACAGGCGCAGGCTCAGACGCGGACGATCTGGGATCCTCAGATCGTCCGCCGCGCAATCGCGGATTCGCTCCGGAAGCTCCATCCGCGGACGATGGCGCGCAATCCGGTCATGTTCGTGGTGGAAATCGGCAGCGTCCTCACCACCTGGCGGCTGATTCAGGACGCTATCACCGGCCAGGGCGATCTGCTCTTCGAGTTTCAGATCACGGCATGGCTGTGGCTGACGGTGCTATTTGCCAACTTTGCCGAGGCGATGGCCGAGGGACGAGGCAAGGCGCAGGCGGATGCCCTGCGCAAGACGCGCACCGAGACCGTGGCGAACCGGCTCGGCGACGGCGGGCGCGTCGACAAAGTCCCTGCCCCGACGCTGCGGAAGGGCGATGTCGTCATCGTCCATGCCGGCGAGTTCATTCCGGGCGACGGAGAGATCATCGAGGGCGTCGCTTCGGTCGACGAATCCGCCATCACCGGTGAATCGGCGCCGGTCATCCGCGAGTCGGGCGGGGACCGCTCCGCCGTGACCGGCGGCACCCGCGTCATCTCGGACTGGATCAAGGTCCGCATCACCTCCGACCCGGGCCACACCTTCCTGGATCGGATGATTGCGCTCGTCGAGGGGGCGGAGCGGCAGAAGACGCCGAACGAGATCGCGCTCAACATCCTGCTCGCGGGCCTCACGATCGTCTTTCTGATCGCCGTCGTGACGCTGCAGCCGTTCGCGGTCTATTCCGGCGCGCCGCAGACGCTGTTCGTGCTCGTGTCGCTGCTCGTCTGTCTCATCCCGACGACGATCGGCGGCCTGCTCTCGGCGATCGGTATTGCGGGCATGGATCGGCTCGTCCAGCACAATGTGCTGGCGATGTCAGGCCGGTCGGTCGAGGCGGCCGGCGACGTCCACACGCTGCTGCTCGACAAGACCGGCACGATCACCCTCGGCAACCGGCAGGCGACGGAGCTCGTTCCTGTGGAGGGCGTCACCGAGGGCGAGCTCGCCGACGCGGCACAATTGGCGTCGCTCGCCGACGAGACGCCGGAAGGCCGATCGATCGTGGTCCTGGCGAAGGAGAAGTATCACATCCGTGGCCGCGAGCTCGGCGACAGGGAGGCGACGTTCATCCCCTTCTCGGCCCAGACACGGATGTCCGGGATCGACGTGGACGGCCGGCAGATTCGGAAAGGCGCCGCGGAGGCCATCATCGCGTCGGTGACGGCGCAGGGCGGTGCTATCACACCGGAGCTTCGGCGCACTGTCGATACGATCGCCCGCGCCGGTGGCACGCCGCTGGTCGTGGCCGACGACGGCCGCGTGCTCGGTGTCGTCGCGCTCAAAGACATCGTCAAGGGCGGCATGCGTCAGCGCTTCGATGCGCTCCGCGCGATGGGCATCAAGACCATCATGATCACGGGCGACAACCCGCTGACCGCGGCCACCATCGCGAAGGAAGCGGGCGTCGACGACTTCCTCGCCCAGGCGACCCCGGAAGACAAGATGGCGCTCATCAAGCGCGAGCAGGCGGACGGCAAGCTCGTCGCCATGACCGGCGATGGCACCAACGACGCGCCGGCCCTGGCGCAGGCGGATGTCGGTGTGGCGATGAACACCGGCACGCAGGCCGCCAAGGAAGCGGGCAACATGGTCGACCTCGACTCGAACCCGACCAAGCTGATCGAGATCGTCGAGATCGGCAAGCAGCTGCTCATTACGCGGGGCGCTCTGACGACCCTCTCGATCGCGAACGACGTGGCGAAGTACTTCGCCATCATCCCGGCGATGTTCCTGGTGGCGTATCCAGTGTTGGGCGCATTGAACATCATGGGGCTGCGAACGCC